>Ga0172375_10000080_pt1 | contig 134354 bp, 117 predicted proteins | sample LakKiv1m_FD_114537 | JGI IMG/M metagenome (GOLD analysis project Ga0172375, IMG submission 114537) | Freshwater microbial communities from Kabuno Bay, South-Kivu, Congo - kab_092012_11.1m | ecosystem: Environmental > Aquatic > Freshwater > Lake | place: Democratic Republic of the Congo... | reverse complement strand
CTCACGGGTTAAACCTCCCTCTGAAAGTTGTTAAGGTTTCGGAGTCGGTTTAGTGAAAACGCATTACCGGCCCTTGGAGCATTGGCCCCACCTGCAGAGATCCGGTCCCCGTAATGTTGCTCACGCTCGAACCGTACGTCTCGTTATCCTGCTTCACTCCGTTAACATAGAGCGCTGCGATCTTGAGGGTGCCGTTAAACGCAAGGTCAAGTGAACCTGCCGGCGTTGTCAGGTAGATCGTAGTGTTCGTCCCAAGCACGGAAGCATTAGCCAGCCTCAATACACCGTTATTGACAGTCAGCGTGCCGTTGAAAACATTTGTGCCCGACAGCACTTGTGTTCCAGCGCCGCTCTTTGTAAGAGTCAGACTGCTGTTGCCATTTGTAAGGACTCCGGAATATGTATTCGTGTGGTCGGCACCCGGATTAAGCGTGAGGGCCGTGACACTGCCAAAACCGGTGCTGAATACAGAAGCAAGGTTTACGCTGCCCCTTAAGCCGCCAAAAGTTGGCGATGCAATATACAGCCCGATAGTATTCGAGGCTGTATTAATCGCACTGTTCTGGAGAGCGAGATTGCTGCGAACCTCTATCTTGCCACCGCTGATGGTCGTATCTCCGCTGTATGTATTGGCGACGGCCAGGGACATCGTGCCTACACCTGCCTTTGTCAGGCTGTAGCCATTGCCGTTGTCGCCTATGGAGCCGTTCACCGTGGTTGTCCAGCCAGCCCAGTTCGCGGTCTGATTGGTGCGCAGTGTTATGGGTGCAGAAAGCGTCACGCTGTATGCGCAGCCGCCCGCCTGTGCAAAAGTGATGTCGCATGCGTTGAGATTTCCGGGGCCTGTAATCGGGCCACCAATGACCAGACCATTTGCGACAGTAATTGTCAGCTGCGTATTGATCGTGACGGCTCCGGTGCCAAAGTCAATATTCTTTGCCGTGTTGGCCGTGCTAAAGCTGCCATTACAAATAATAGGAGGGTTGGCACTGAGCGCTGTGTTTAGGCCTCCCAGAGATGTGCCAGCAGCTATTGTTACTGCATTTGTGCCGATCGCGGCAGAGTTGCCAACAATAAGCGTGCCGGCATTAAGATATGTGGGACCGGTATAGCTGTTGGTTGCTGAAAGAGTGAGCGTTCCGCTGCCGTTCTTGCTGAGCGAGGCCGCACCGGTCAGAACCGCGCTGACGTTTCCGCCACAGAAAGTGAGAGCGTCTGCCGATATTGTCCCGTTCGTGAAGGAGTAAGCGGAGTTTGACGCAACAAGTGAAGACACCGTTCGCGTCTCTCCTCCAAGATTCACAACGCCTGAGTTTACTCCGGAAATCGGGAAGTATGCTGTGTCGGCACTTCCCGGAATCGCCCCGGTACTCCAGTTGCCGGAAGTGCTCCACTGCAGATCGCCGCCGTTTTGCCAGGTATTCACCTCGGCATACACAGTGCCTTGAGAAATCGCGACGGCAATCGAGACCGCGCACCAAAGGAAGCAGTTTTTACGAAGAGAGAAGACCAGACGCTGCGCCAAACGACCACACACTTCCAGACATGTAATCATGCTAATTCCTCCCAGACCCTGTTTCTGTTAATTCTTAACGAGATAATTTATTCAACGCACAACCATTTCTTCGGAAAAACACGCATCACGCTGGTGCAAATTACAAAACAGATTAGGAGAAGAGGCGACCAAGAAAGGAAACTCTTGATGTTTCAAAGGCACAATAAACCTATCAGCACAAAAGCATAATTGATCTGCCATGAATCCACTCCGATACAGGGCTTACAATCAGCAACGGATCGGACTTTACAGGAAGACCATGAGCTTCGCAAATATAAACATTAAAATATCACAGCAAAATAAAACAGTGGACCGCAAAAATGATGCCAACATCAGGAGACTTGATCACTTTTCCGTGGCCTGCCTCTTCTTGTGTAACCCTTCCCCCTCTTTCTGGCAAACCACCTGTCCCTGTGCTTAAACGAACAAAAACGTGCTCGCTCCGGCCATGTAGATGTGAACACTTTGGAGCAATAACTACAAGCCACGTTAAATGCAGTTTTTAGGGAATCCCTTCTTACCAAAGCCTTTGTAATGGATTTTCCCTGGAATATCCTCCCCTTAAGCCTCCCTCGCCTTAACCATCGATACACCGTATTCGTTGAAACATTAAGTAATCTGGCAGCTTCTTTTGTAGTAACGTATTGGGTTCTTGAGGAAATCATGACATTCCCTTTCCTTAATATTATATTACAAGAAATCTGTGCTTATTCCATGCCAACCCCCAGAAAATAATCAATTCTCAGCTCAAGCCATTGGAATATAGCTTCTTGTGGAACTATCGCGTCGCGGACTTTTCAGAAACCTGTCTTGATATGTCTCTTTGAACTTAACTCATGAGTCATTATTTTTGAGAGCAATACTTTGATATGATTATAAAACTTAGTGGTATATTGCATTTATCAGTTAACCCAATTGAAGACAGGTAGATCAAGGTTGAACACCCCTAACCCTAACCGGCCTAAAGCAGATAGAACGGAACCATGTCAATCCGCCGGCCATCTATGGTTAAAGAATCCACCTTGTTTCTGGTTACAACCAAGCCACGGGACAGCTTCTGTTTCTCCATGAGGTTCAGCAGCGTACGCAGGTCTTCCGTGCGAATGCGGGCACCGAACTTAACCTCGATTGGCAAGCGGGTTTGTCCGCTGTCGGTAACAAGAAAATCAACTTCCTCCTGACGGTGACGCCAGAAGGCTGGATTCTCAAAGAGCTGGGAGATCCGCCACCAGGCATAGGTTTCAACCACTTTCCCGAACACCTCAGGGACTTTCTCGTAGAATTCCGGAGGGTATTTGTTGATTACCGAGATAAAACACGTTGATCCCGCATAGGCCTTTTTCAGGCTCCGGCCCTTCTTGATGGCGCTTCGCGTGTAACTGTACAGAATGCTGACAAGAGTGCTGTCCTTAAGATAACCAAGGTATTTCTCAGTAGTCGGCTTGGAAATGCCAAGATCGGCGCCAATGTTGGCGAGCTCAAACAACGAACCACTGTTGGTAATCAGGTGATAGGCCATCGCCTTGAAGGCTTCCGCATGCTCTATCTTATGATGAGTAGTCAAATCGCTTTCCAGTATTTTGCCCAGGACGGATTCCCGGATGTATTGATAGCTGATGTTGACATCGGTCTCGGCCGCAACTTCAGGGAACTGTCCATAAGACAGATATACCGGCATCTGGGCTTCGATCCTTGCCCCGTACTTGTGCTGGAACTCCTGGAGTACAGGAAGCCATTCATTTTCCTTCAGATCGAACACCGGCGGGTTAGCCAACGGGTCCTTGCCGGTAATAACCCGGTATTCGGTGAATGACAACGGCTGCATGTGGTATTCAATCAACCGGCCGGCAAGGCTTTCCTTGGACTTACCGCGCAGTTTACTGCTTTGCGATCCGGTAAGAATAAACTTCAGCCGTTTATTCTGATCGTAGAACCGCTTCACGATATCCTGCCAGTAATCCACGTATTGAATCTCATCGATGAAGAGATAACAGCGGAAATCAATTTCGTGGAGCTTGGCCTGCAGGGAGTGCTCGAAATACAGTTTCAGGACCGTTTCCAGGGCAGCAGGGGTCTTTTCAACCGCATACCGGTCGAAGGAGAAATAAAGAATATGCCGCGGGTCGGTACCCTTTGCCAAGAGGTCGGCGATAAGCTGCCGGAGTACCGTGCTTTTGCCAACCCGGCGCAGTCCCAGAAGAACCTGGACAAACGGCCGCTCAAGGCCGGCCTGTATGTCCGCAAAACAGGTCCGATGCGAGAAACCAGCCTCTTCAGGCTTATTTCCACCCTGCCACCATGGATTCTGTTCCAGTATGTCTTCGTAATTAATCATAGACACCTTACCTTATTTGTAACATTTAGGGAAAGTGTACATTCCCTAAATATATTAGTCAACATGTCTTTAACCATGCCGCCAGCCCTATAAAATGGCTGAATTAGCCACATTATCCGCCTTATTAGGCGTTCGCCGCCCTCCACCCTGTTACGAGTACCCCCTCCAGCTTACAAGCCCGTAAAGCGTCTACATTCTTACGGCCAAAAGCTACCAGGCAGCTTGGCGCACCGGCATGCCCGCCTACGGTCCCGTCAACATGGTAAAATGCCAGCCGCCCACGTAAGAACAAGATGGCATCAGCACCCGGCCAGATACATTTGAAGAACATGCGCGTTTCAGTCCTTGCGAAGATCAGGGCGATTCCATTGCCATGTTTCCGTAACTTCTCCAGCCAGATTCCAGTTTCCCTGCCATAGGGAGGATTCATCCAGACGCGTCCGAACCATGGCTTCTTAAGTCCATCATCAATGATTGTGTAGTGTTGCCGGGCTGTGTCCCAGGGGCGGTTTACAGGGGCGGCAGGATCAAGATCGAATTGGCCGAGAGCACGAGGAATATTCGGCGGCGTAAGCCACTCGTCCTTACCATGCTTCCTGGTTTCCCATGAATCATGCAAAAATCCTGTACGCTCCGTTTTCATGAAAGATTCTATTTGCCGCTATCCATCAATCTGTACCGGACGTGTTTACCGACGCCGGTCTTTCCTATGACACCAGCCTGCGTCAATTCGTGTAACTTTCTGAACATCGAACTCCTGGGGATTCCGCCGTAACGGTTTATCTCCCTTGCAGAAGCGCTGCCGACCTTCTTCAGGTACGCCACAATTGTATTGCTGTCCTGTGACAAAGCGGCAGGCATGGTATTTTCGGAAACAATTTCATTCTTGCCCTCTGCCGACCGGCGCGCTTTGAGTTCCTTTTCTTCCAGTTCGGCGGCATGCATCAGCGTGACCATTTTTGAAAGATAATGGCCCAGCAATGATATTCGCGAGCTTCTGCTTAATTGGTCGTAGCTCGAAATCATGTTGCCACCTCACTGCAATCACGTTTTCCCGGTGCTATTTAAGTGTTAACAACCATTGCCAAAAGTTTTTGATCCGCTCCCATATCTTGGTAAGGAGCAATTTAAGATTGATCGGCGCTGTCGTCGTTTGCGTCAGGTGAACATATGTTGGAGCAATGATGGCCAATGAGCTAACTTCCACCATGCCAGGCAGTCCCCTGATTAAATATGCCCCCATTGTCACCCCGAAACAAAGGGCCGTTGCGACTTCAGTCCTTGTTAACGTCAACTTGTGCCTGGCAATAATTGGAGTAACGACATAATCACAGCCAACACAGATGACGCATAAAGCAAAACCGTTGAAAATAATTGTGAATATCATGATTGTTCCTCCTCAGGGTTTTCTGCAAGCCAGTGCCATGATGATCATGACGATAATGCTCGCAATCAGACTTGTCGCCAGCGGCAAGACGATGTAGCCGTTGCCGACGGGTATTTTCATGTCACCAGGCAGATTCGCCAGCCACGGCCACTTGGATTTCAACCACCAAAGCGCCGAGAATATCGCGCAAAAGAACAGCATTGTTGTTATGTTCATGATGTACCTCTCTTTCATTTGAACCATCCTGCCATCTTGTGCATGGCCTGAACGCAGCCGCTAATTAGAGGCAGGAATCCCAGAATGAGAACAAGTACCGTTACGATTTTTGGAATTCCTGCCGTCTGGAGCTGGTCCAGAACATCACATACAAAATCTTTTATCTCACCGAATGCGGCTGGCAGAGCGCACAGGAAAGCAAACAGATTCTTAAGCGTCAGCCACAGGTGAACAAATATGTCACCGAATCTAAGTGCCGCTTGTTGCGTGCTTCCACTCCGCGCGCTTCGTCTTCTTTTCCATCCAGCATTGGCCTGGGGCATGCCGCTCCAGGTTGATGCAGTGGTGTTACCGGCGGCTTGAGTCGCCGGTTGAGCGTTTGGCGTGCTGATCCCCAGGCAAATCTTACGCGCTTCCGTCAGCAACATCAGAATCTTCGATTCCCTCTCAAAGTCCTCTTTATTAATCCATGCGTTTTTCTTCGCCTGATGATCCCGAAAAAGACGATTGTAGGCCGCTTCTATAGTTGCCTTATCCAGAACTCCCGTTTTAGGGAGTTCCAGCACCTCTCTGGCCTCACGCTCGTTCTTTAAGAATCCTGTGCTCATGTTATTTGACTCTCATCAAACCAGTTGCAATGCTTTTGAAATGATTGAGGAGTTCCGCGCGGGTCCCGATCCAGCGATAGTGATTCACGTTGTGAAGCGTGCTGGCGACCTTGCGCATTTCGTCGGCCGCAACCATATCCTCGCTTCCCGCGATTCCAATAACGTCTATAACAACACCTGCACTATGCAGGCGTCTGGCCGTTCGTATGGGATCGCCGCCATGTCCATCGGTGAGCAGCACGATACGATCCCTGTAGTTGCCTCTCCGATGTCTTAAACGGTCTTCTGCAACAAGCAGGCCGGAATTGATGTCCGTACCTCCGCGAATGGGATCTTGCGCCTTGAGCCGTTTCAGGATGGCTACAGCCTCGGTCAGGCTGACGTCCTCACAAACAATTTCCGCGTCATCATCAAACAGAATAACAGAAATAAGGTCAGACACTCCCAATCCCATCCTGGCGCGCAAATACTCAATTCCAGCGTCAAAACCCGCCTTGAGCCTTGTCTCCGGATAGTCGCTTGCCGACATGCTCCCACTTCTGTCAAACAGCAGCATGCACCGTTCCGGCCCAGCGGCATCCGACATTTGTACCACGATTGTTTCGGGTTTGACGTCCATCCGCTGCAGTAATGAATCAAGTATTTTAATGTTATTCATTGTTGCTTCTCCTCTCTTTGTTTGATGTATGCAGCCAGTGTATTCGAGGGAACCCCTTGTATCCGTGTTCCCAGATAAACCATGCGAATGCGATCATCCCGCTTGCCTTTGTCGGCGCACCGTTCCGCATCATGGTCAGTCTTCTGCTGAAAACATGAACCCTGGCCAGCGGTGTTGACTCAAACATTCGTCTCCGTTTCTCTCCCTCCAGAAAAGCCAGCTTCAAAAGCATGGCAACCTTTGTGGTCGTCACAGTCAGCGCGGTCCGGACAAAATCCTCTGCCAGCGAGTACGGTGGGTTGGTGATAATATTCGCCACAGATATCCCACGCGGCATATTCAGGAAATCGATTGGCGTCTTCCCGTAACCACGGTCGACAAGATCCGTACTCAGCACCTTGTAACCATGGGATTCCAACACTTTGCTGATTGCGCCATTCCCGCAGGCGCATTCCCAGATGTTGCCCTTAAACCGTTCAACATTCAGCAGTGCTTCAGTCGCGCTTGGCGGCGTCGGATAGAAGTCGTGCTTGTTGCGGCCAGGACTCGTCCCCACAATGGACCGAGCCCTGGCACAACATTGGGCCGCATGGAGGTCACTTGACCTCCACGTCGGCCTTCCGAATGTATCTGCGCTTGTCATTGGATTCGCTCCAACGTCGTACATACTCACGTACGCAACTACTGAATCTTCACCTGCTTGACGGCCTGTTCTCCTGCCTTCACGTCCTCCTCGTTCATTCCGAGGATGTGCGAGATCTTCGCAAATGCCGTCTTCCCCGACACTGTGTCGGTAACTTTCACCTCAACAAGCCCCATGATCGTGTACGAATACTCGACCACGATTCTGGGCAGATGAGGATCACCCACCGGCAGTCCTGTCAGGTTGACATCGTCAATGTGACGACATTCGGACAGCGGTTTACCGGCTTCGCCCTGATACACTTCCACCGTTACCGCCGTCTGCCCAGGTTCCTTCATCGCAAAGGTCTGGGACTCCTTGCAGGGCAACTTGGAATTCCGCTTAATGATAACTGCAAACTCTTCCCGTGTGCCGCTGGCGTCATAGGCTTTGCAGCCCAGATCGTGCGCAGCACAGTTGGCAAGCTTGCCTCCGCCCAGCTTCTTTACGGGCTTGTTATCCTTATATGACAGGACTTTTTCCCCTGCATCCTGCATCATCTTTGCCAAGGTCAGCGCGGCACCCTTTGCCACAATCGTGTCAGGGTCCGCATCTTTTTTTGGCGGTTTTCCCATGTACTGTGTCAACCGATCCGTGAACATTGGCATGCGGGTAGCGCCGCCGACTTGAACCAGATAATCCACGTTGTTCTTCGTCAGAGACCCCTTTTTCAGAGTCTCCTCGATAACCGCGATCACCCGATCCATTAACGCCAGACTATCCTTCTCAAACTCGGCACGCGTGTACGTGAACGCGACCTTCTTGCCACCCACGAACATGTTGAACTGAACTTCCGTCCGGACGGACAGACTGTGTTTCAGGTTCTCAGCACGATCCTTGATATCCTGGCGGACTGACGCATCTTCGACGACGCTTTTGTCAACTCCAGCAGCCTCTATTTCCTTCAGGATGCGAGTCACAATTACCTCATCAAACTTTAATCCGCCGAGGTCATCCTGGCCGCCTGTTGCGATGGGCGTGACATTCCCAGCGCTATCGACAGTAATGATCGTGACGTCGAATGTTCCTGCCCCGAGGTCCGTGATGCCAAAGGTGCCTGGGGTTTTACTCAACCCGTAGGCGTACGCAGCCGCTGTCGGCTCGTCCATCATAAGCACCCGCTTGAATCCGGCAATTAATCCGGCATTCATAACGAACCGCCTCTGGGCTTCATCAAAGCACGCAGGACACGTGATAAGGACATCATCGAACACATTTCCAGTGCCAGCTTCGCTGTCCTTCTTGGCTTTTGCCAGAATAAGCCCGGCAATTGCCTCGTTCGTCCACTGTTTGCCTGATGCATCAATATGCCGAATAATTGGACGGCCGTCCGAATCGGTTTTTCCGGCATCTTTCTTGATGCCGAAAACGACGTCATTGGGCGAGGCCGCCCTCATGTTTTTCGCCTCCATCCCGATGATTACTTCGTTGTTCGGACCGAAAAAGACGACGCTCGGCAAGAAGTACAGGCCGTCCGCCATCTTTATGACAATAGCCTGTCCCAACTCATCGATTGTCGCCACGCACGTATTGTTCGTGCCTAAATCTATGCCCAATATCTTCATTGGACACCTCCTTGTTTTGTTACTGCTGTTATTACTTCCTCGGGCCTTCTGACCCGACCGTTCTGAATGAAACCTGGCTTGCCCCTTGCAACTACCTCTCCGTCCCGGAACTGCCGCACCGGTTCGGTGCCGATTACACGCTGCCGACTCAGGTTCGGGACTGTTGCCGCTTCCTGAATCAAGCTCACGCCACATCGGTCGAGCATATCCACGATTTCACCATCCAGCGTCCCAAGGCAGCCCATGACCCATGCATCAATGTTGCCCGGTTGCTGTTTTTTCCAGTTCCTTTTGGCGCTCCAGACCGTATCGAACATCTGGATTAAACCAGCCACGACCGGTTCCGTTACAGCGGCGGTAATTTCTTTTTCCTCCGCTTCGCGAAGTCGCCTTGCAAGGTCCTGAATTACTTTCTCCTGCTCTTCCAACAGACTGCGAACAGCCTCCGCCCTGGCAATGGATTCCTCGATATTACGGAGTCCATTTGCATGAGCTTCGAGCTTGCCGGAGATGGCCTGAAAGTGATCGTCAAGCCACTCGCGGTAGTCGTCGGACGCTGTTCCGTTATCACCTACAGGCAACGGTTGTTCCGGTGTTACCGGCGGAGGCGGAGATATTGCCTCTGCTCCGTCGGCAGCATGACTGACCGTTGCTTTCGGTCCATTAACCTCCTCAGCCACCACTTCGAGCGGTGGCTCAAGACCGGCATCGTTCTGCTGGTCCGGGAGTTCGACGGCATCGGCATCCGCCTGAGGCCGCCGGTCACCTTCATGGACAACCCTGCGGTTGTCGTCAGGTACACCTGTCAGGAAGCTTGAAAGCCCCGACATCCAACTCTGTACAACTCTCTTCATCCCGTCTTACTTCCTCCTTTCCATTTTGTTATGAACAAATTCCACCGTGAACTCATCCACCGTAACCACAAGTGTCTTATCCCTCACAATGCCCGGCAGACGGTCGACGATACGCCGAATTTTCTCGGCAACCGCAGCGGTCTCTGCAACGAACACGATTCCACTGGCACCGTTTCGGTAATTGCGCATCGCGTTTCGCCGAATCCAGTAAGCATTTGCACGCCTTTCACTTTCGACCGCCCAGATATCGGGATTACCGGGAAGAAAAGTGGTAATATCAGAATGCATTTCTTCAAACCGGACGATGCGATGACACGCAATAAGGACGGCCTTATTATGCTCGTTCATCATCTCGTGAACTGTGCTCTGACTACTTTTTGTCATTCTTGAAACTCTCCAGACTCGTAATACCCAGTCGTGTTACAAGTAAACGCTCTGCGGGTCTTCCAGCGGTGTTCTGTTTCGTTACGGCGATCAGGCCGGCCTCGATCATTTCTTTTTTAATCCGTACCAGCTTGTAATTGCCCCAGTTGAGATTTCGACCATGTTGACTACTGGTAGCGTTGGGGTTTGCGAGAATTTCGGTCATGAACTCGACCCAATCCGATAATAATGTCGCCGGATTAACTTGCTCCGGCTCGATCGCAGGGTGGTCCGGTGCTGCTGGATAAATATCCCTGGCAATGATCGTAGCTACACTGTCGTCGTTACCACATTTTGTCTTTGGCGGTGGTGCATATGTAGAGTTATCTGCCAGCCATTGGATCTCATTCGCCATCCTCTGTGCGATAACGCCATCTGAGGAGTAATTCTTCAGATCTGTGTTTGGTATTCTTATATGTAAACCTCTATTGAGCCTCGGTGTCTTGAGGAATGCTTCACCGTCGGGGAGATTCTGTATAATAGGTATAAACTCGTCGGGGAGATTTAGGTAACGAACTGCCAGGCGGGCCTGGGCGGGATCGGGAAGGCGCATGATAATCAGTACCCGCATGCTCGACAGCAGGCTGTCGCAGCCCTGGCTTATGAACTGAAGAAGAATAATCTTCCCCACCTTAAGTGACCTGGACTTTACCAGAAGATCGTCCTGCCATTTCTGGCGGCCTGCTGACCCTTGATCAACCGAACTGGAAAATGTGTCTGACCCCTCGTCGTGGATTAATATAAGGCAAGAATCTTTCTTGAATCCATGGGTTAATGTTCCTTGCAGGAATTGTTGTATTATCGCGACTTCAATTAAATGCCTGGATTTCAATGCCACACCTGAGAAGTCGAGTCCCAGCCCTCTGTAGCGTCCGGCAATATCCGGAGGAGTTTGCAGGTTTGCGTTTTTTCCGAGAATCTGGGCAAGCAGGTGCATCTGCATGCTGAAGGTCCCGAATTTATCTTTACCGCTAGCTTCGGCCAGACCTGCAGCCAATACAGATGCCTGATTGACGGTAAGAGGTCCCGATGACTTTACAATATGTGACGCAGTTGCAAGTGCTGCGGCACAGACGGGCCATGTCTCGTCCTTTGCCGGAAGAATCGGTGCCCACTTCTCAAGTAAACCTGAAAAGTATAGTTCCGGGGCATCGGTTGGGCATGCAAGAAGGTTAATAGGCATTTCACAAGGACGAACGTAAAGAAACGGTAGGTTCAGCGCCGTATAAATACGAAATACCTCACGTTTCGAGTCCGGCAAATAGGCAAAGAAATGAGGGGGCAAACATGAGATAATCCTTGCCAGTGTCACAGTCTTTCCACAGCCTGTGACGCCAATTATCGCCACACCGGAAAACACGTCTTCCTCAGCGTAGAACCATGCAGGGGCTCCATCATCATCCTCGCCGATGATGATACAAGGTATGGTTGATGGAGGGGGAGGCATGCTCGGTACGCTTGGAGGTGGATTTAATTGCTGTGCAGCCGCCATGTGTACGCAATATGCGTATGCTTCCATCAGCATTTCGTCGGCACATTCCAGATCGGAGTTTGCCAGCTCAAGTTTCACCATGAGGAGGTCATCGTTCTCAAGGTGCCACATCACGATCATCTGATTGATTTCATTGAGTATGCGCAGACGGTCTATATCTTGTTCGATTTTAGCCATGATTATGCTCCTGGTTTGGCGATTTTCCGGATTGAAAAAGGAGCGCTTAATTGACCACGCCATGTATTCCACTGCTGATAGAATCGGGCACAGCATTCGGGACATAGCTGGTGAATCTCACCCGTGTCCGGTTCCTTAACGCAGAGCAAATGAGGGACACAGGTCGGTCTGGAGCATATCTGACAGTACCAGCTTTCCTCGCTTGGCAATCCGCAGATATCGCAGATGAGCTTGATATCCTCGACGCGAACAACTGTGCCATTTCCTGTGAGCACTCGCGTCTCAGTGGTTTCGACTGACGCGGTTCCGCCCTGTTTGCCGATTTCACGCACCCTGGTTGTAACGGTGCCGTTTACCATTGGATTGATGGTATAGTTAAATGTTTGCCGCTGATAAGGGCCTGAAGGCGCCGCCGCCGGGCCGAGACCACCGGTTGTCGGCGCGATTGGTACTGTCGTAGATGCAGGTTTGCGCCAAGGCACTAGGTTCTGTAAGAATGCGATTATATTGTGAATCATGGGCACGCCCCCCGGATGAGCTGCCATAGACCAAGGACGAATATGATGACGTAAATGTTTCGGATGGTGTTCTTCTGTAGAGCAGCGTCCGGGACAATTAGAAATCCAAGGCAGATTGGCCCGAAGAAAGTTATGAGCAAGCATATTGCGCATGTCCACAATCGGGCTGTTGTGTCATAGATTTCGATCTTGTTAAGCGGCAGTCCGATGGCGATCAGCTCGCCGATTACGAACAGGCAGCTCTGAACCCAGCGATTAGGCGCAGGACACTGTGATCCTGTCGCCGGGCTCTGAGGACTGTTCTGCGAAGCGTTCTTGACGCTTACAAGGAAACCGAGTCCACACAGCGCCAGAGGGACTACGACAAGAGCTGTGATTTCCAACATAAAGTGGATGGTCGACGGGTCCAGGGAATCAACCCACCCACGTAAATATTCGTTGAGTGATTCAACAACAGTATTGGAGTGGTAACGCATATTACTTTTTCTCCTTCAAAGTTGTCGTCATGGGTTTCATCCAGGAGGGTTTTAATTTTGTTACCTTGTAGATCTCGTATACCCGACCATCACTTCTTACGATGCGCATTCCGCGGTGAAACTTCTTTTCAGCGTCAAACAGAACATCAGAACCCTTGAAGCCGACAGGTCTTGCCCGGTAATGGAACCTCCGGGATTTGTGCTGAGCAATGTCATTCACAATTGACTCGAATAGCTTTCCGAGCTCTGCATTGCCGGCAGAGTCGGCCATTTTATTTGCCGCACGCTCCGCGGTGTCTTTGCATGGCTCTGCAATCTTTTCTCCGTTGGCGTGTTTGCACACGTTAAACAAATGTTCACACATCGACATGATCCACTGCGCGAGTCTTTTCATATTGCCCGACCTTTCTTTTTGTTCTGCTTGCATAGCTGATCTTCCTTTGTTCTTGATCTGGCATTTATGATCTCATAATCCTGATAAATGCTAAGGGTGAGACCTGTGGAGTTTCGTGTGGAGAAATGAGTGGTGCTAATCGACGGCAAATGATTGTGCAATCTGACAAGAATGCGCAACAGAAGCTACTAGCCTGCAAGTGTTACGCAGGCATTGAAGAGAAAAAGGCTGGCATTGCCGAAGCGGCAGGGACTACGAAAACAAACCTCACAGTGGTAAAGATAATTCTTTAGCTAAGCTCATAGGGATGACAAGAATAAACGAGAACTCGCCAGCGCATATGTAATCATCTCCTTCATTCTTGTCTGGAGTATAAAAGTACGATACGCCGAGCTTCTTTTCTACATCTCTAATAGCAAATCGCAAATCCTCTGAAAGATCTTCGTCAAATAGATTTGCTATGTCGCTTTGAGCTGGTCGCCGTGTCGCCATGTAGAACCAGCGCGTCGGAAGTGGTTTCCCTCGATATCGCAACATAACAACGAAAGTCCTGAAAATATTAGTCTCTCGCCGAAATGTTACCTTCCTGACAGACGCGCTTTTCCCGTTGGTTTCCTTGACTGTAACTTTGTTTTCCCACACGGATATGTCGCAGACCTTTCCTTGCTCATCGCTTTGTTGCCTGGCCATGCTTTCTCCTACATCGGGCTGTTCGTTCAGATGGCCGTTACGCGTTCCCTTGACGACAAGCATGAGTCGTTCGTTAGCCATAGCTTTGACGAGCGACTCTGCCAAAGCATCCGTTAAATTCTGATCTTCACCGTTTTTTCTGCATATTGATTTCAGTCTTTCGGCAACTTCTTCGCGGACAAGAGGAGACTTGGTTACCAATGTTTCAAAAAATATCCCAATGATCTTCACCATCTCAACGGTGATGTTGTCGGGAGATCCCGTCACCGCCAATTCCGAAGTCACCCCGCGCGAACCTCCACCCAATGAGGCCCGTCTCCTAACCAAAACATCCCACGTGGTATCGAACAGCTCTAAATGATCCGGATATCGCATCGTAAAACTGCGTTCAGCAATGCTGCGTGCTTCTTCTGCACTCTTGACCAATGCGCCTTGTGTTTCTTTTCCCATATTCGCTATCTCATGTTCTCCGAAGTCTCTCTATTCGTTGCGACAAGTCAGGATGACAATACTCCAAAATGCAGTCGCCCAGAAACAGGTGGTACTGAATAGCCAAAACCGTCATCATTCGCCGCCACATTGTCATTTGCGCATACGACGCAAGCGCGCGGGTCACTTTCCGTGGTAGCCATGAATGCCCGGCGGCCGTCAACTTGTCCCCTTCGGCATCATAGACACAACCCACAGCCTCTGCAATTTCCTGCTGCTGAAGCCGTTTTAGCATGCCGATCAAAACAATACGACCTTCTTCTTTTCCGTTCTCCCGTTGACTCCAAGCGAGCGCAAAGGCATCCGCCTCATATTCTGCTTCAAACCAGTCAAAACCGCCCAGGAGCCAGCCGTTTCCAAAGAATGTCCAGCGCGAGATCAGACTAAGCAACTCATACACGTATGACCGCCTCTGCTTCATATGGCCGATCTCGTGCGCCAACAATCCCGACAACTCTCCTTCTTCCAGGCGCTCCAGACTGTCTTTCGTTACCGTCAGAACATTGCGTCCCCACGGCAACCGCGAGACCATAGTGGATGCGCCAATGCCATTGGTCTCCGTGACTCGAACCCTTGGCACCCTGACATGCCCCCATTCGGCAATATTGCGCGCCATCGCGACTAGCTTTTCCGGCATCGTCCCCGCAAATCGTCTAGCCTCTCTTGCCACGCGCACACGATTCCAACATCGTCGTCCTGTGTGAACCGTCACAAGTCCCAACAGCAAGACCATTGGCGCCCCATACAGCAACAGCATTGAGCGTGTGAACCACGGAACCCACATTGCGCCTGGATGCGTGTTGCCGAAGAATGCGGCAAGCAAATCCAGGCCGACTTTTCCCTGGTCGATTAGAGACATCGGAAATATTCGATGCGTTCCAAATAGAGCCAGTTCCCAACTGCTCAGCCCCAAGTACATGCCGAATAAGTTTAGCGGCGCGAACAGAATCCAAACGATGGACTGGAATTTGAAGCTAAAAGACATCGCCTCTTTCGATACGTCATCGGTTGATCGGCTAAGTCTTGCGCGAAGATCCTCTATGTCCTTTACCAGTTGAGGAGCGGACGACCCGCGATAGCCGAGCGTCTTTACAACAAGCCCCCCAACACCGAGCACGATTATGAACAATACTGCGCTTACCATCAACGCTACCAATGATCGCGACGTGAACAACTGGTGTGGCTGCCATGAGTGCGGAAAAGAATCCCGGATGGCCGCCGGCAGTGACATATCCTGCCGAAGACACCAGCCAACCTGTTCCTTCACGAGGGGTCTTAGAAAGAATGCGCTCCATGCAGGCATCGTAGAATAAATGCAGAAAGTAATCCCCACGAAGAAACTCAGCGAGCCAAGAAAGAAACGCGTCATCCGCCCGGTTTTCGAATAGACGATTCCCATGAGCGCGAGCAACGGCGTTGATAGGACCGCCATTATCCAGAAATCAGGGTCCCATGCGATAATGCCCAGTGCCGCCATCAGAACCAAAATAGGCATCACAACATACTGAAACCCTGGTAGACCCCCTTGTATGTATGTGGCATGACCTGTGCGTTTTTCGATCCCGGACCGAATTCCCGTCAGGATCGTTCCAACTTTGAGCAAATCGAACGTTCGATAACATGCGGCGAGCGTGAGCAAGACAGAGGCGATAAACGCCCATATACACCATACGCCGGCAGTCACATTGCGAGCCTCTGCGAAATCGCATCCTATCTTGAACACTGCTGACGAAACGCCCACCATCAACAAAGTCAAACTCATCGCATAGAGTCTGAGGTGTCCAAAAGGCTTGAGATGTAACAATATGACAGCATCGTTGTCTTCTTGTTTCAACACTACCTCGACCAATTGTGGAACGGGTTTCTCCAGCAAGTCTTTGAATGAACGTTCTTTCGCGCATGCCGTAATGGAACCGCCCGCTTCCTGGATATCACTCCGGCTAATTTTATAGCCGTTGCTTGTAAGAAATGCCGATATCCCATCGACGATTCCCATTGTTGTTCCTTTACACCGCAAATTGCATGAGTCGCGTGTATTCATCCGGTTCTTTTCAGTCCTGCCAGGCTTCAATCACCAACGACATTATCCTCGCTTATATTCACACCTGTCCGTTTGAATACCATATAAACGGTCGAATTTCCACCACGATCCAACAACATCTGGATACACGCCGTATGGAGCTACCGCTATGTTGCGAGAAAAGCCCGGATCGAAATGACCCGGGCAAAGAGAAAAGAAATCAGTCTTCGTCAGGCAACATGATGGTAATGCAAGGCCCGCCATTGTCGTCAGGTCCGCTGACTGATTTTAATGCGACAAGTCTCAAGCCCTTGTCTTCAGCTTCAGGTGCCTCATTGGATTGCCATTCTGCAGATTCCGGAAATCGGACCAGCAGCTTGAACTCTCCACGGTCGCCCTTGATCTTATTCGTTCTGACCGTCACCCACAGCATCCAGAGTATGTCCCATAAGCGCCCCTGAATGTCCTGCTGTCCGGTCAATTCCGGCGGCACTTCGACATACCGTTCGTAAACAGTACGTGTCATTGCCGTGTGCCATTTGAATCCGGCTTCACTGGCTGTTTCACTTACATCAACCAGTACGCCATCCTCAATGGCTTGTTTCCGCGTGTAACAGGAAACGCATTCCCCGAATATTTCATCTGTTTCTGATTTGTTCATGTTATCCCCCTTATGCAATTAGCAACTCTGATTCTTCTGCGACTGACAACAATAGCGATGGCCTGTTAAAAGCCACCGCATTGACTTCGACATGACACATGGTTCCGTTTGTCCTCCAAATGGCGTGTTCAAGACGATGGATGATGTCATCCGCGTCTTCACCGCCGTAAAGAGTCCCAAGCGCCGATGCTTCCAGGAGTTGCTGTTTCCCGTCATTCGACGGCTTGTGAAAGAAATCTTCTTCCCTGAATGCCCATTCAACCATGCAGGCGTGTTTGATTTCTTTCTCGCGCGACCTATTGTGTCCTCCGATCTCTACCGTCAACTCAACCAGAGTCTCCTCTTCTCGTCTCATTGCTATTCCTCCAAAAAAGAAGGCAGGATTGTTTTGATCCTGCCTCGGTTTATAACTGTTATCGCCGCTGGCTTTGTATGGCCGCGGCGAATATTGTGATTCACTCTCCGCTGATTATGCTCCCTCCTTTCTGATTGTAACTTTCAGTTCCCGGCAGAATGCCCTGATTGCTGCCGACCAGGTCCATCCGTCACCCCAGTATTCCTTGCCCGTCACTCTAAGACGCGGCAGTACGCCCTTATGATCAGGTCTGTAAGGACCATAGGCTTCAAAGAAGGGCGGACACCCGTCTAAGGTCCTGGAAAGGACATAGAGGTTGCCGTCAGCGTCTCGGAATATCCGTTCGCTGTGTTTGTTAATTGCGCGGTCATCGTGGCCATAAGTTTCCCGGCTGACTTCTGTAAGCGTTTTCACTTGATTCCCTCCGCAAAGAGATCACCTGTGAGGTTATCCTCTGGCCTAAATCTCACCGTTCTTGCCAGCGCCACGCCAATCACTTCCTTTGCCCCGGCCAATCTAAGGACCTTGGCACATTCCGACATGGTGGCGCCGGATGTAATGATGTCATCCACCAGGATGATGCCTTCTCCTGTCAAACCGACACCGGGTTTCATGGCATAAAGGTCGCGCACATTGGCCACCCGTTCAGCCATGTTTAGACACTGATGCTGGCTCTTTGCCTTCATCCGAAGTTGAACCAGCAAGTTTGCCATCCGGACGGTGGCTTTACCGACAAGCCGACGACGTATGCAGTCCGCCAGTATCTCCGTTGCAGTCCGGTCAAATCCCCTGAACAGGAACCGCTCCCGTTCGGGGTTTCCGGGCACCGGTGTGATGATGTAGGCACTATCCGCTTGCAGAATATCCGCCAGGTGAGCGGCGATTATGTCGCCGAACCGCCCGATGATATTCTCATGCCGCCGTTTCGCCAGAATAACCGCCTTACTCCAAGGCGAGTTCTGGTGATCAACCGCGTTCCGACGGGGATGATAATCCCCAAAGGCATGGACCCATCCGTCCAGTACGGTCTCGGAGGGGTGCAGATTGAAAGCCAACGCTTGACTGACCATTTGATGACTCCTTTCTCAAAAATGAAAGGGCGGCCAGCCTCGCCAGAGGAATGACCGCCCATCAACTTTCTACCGGCTTTTTGTAATCCAGTATTTGTTTATACCGGCCTTTATACCGGCTTATTTCCTGGTTCTCTTACCCTTATTTCTCCAGCTATCGACCGAGGTTTGCCCGCAAAAAGCGAGACAGCCTGCATCGTGAAGAGGGAGTTTTCAGGTTTGAGATCCGGGGTGCCGGATTATCAGGCAACCGCGTTGCGCGGTTCTGTATCGGCAGGGAATTGGACCGCCGGGCTGGCCGTCCTGGAATTCCCGCCGGGAATGTTCATGGAGAGCGCCTGCCGGATGATCCTGTCAACATAGCGGGTCATCGGCATTCGCTTCTCCTTGGCCAGCCGGTAAAGCACCGGGACCAATTCTTCGCTTATCTTGGGTGAGTACATTTGTCACACTTCCTTTCGTGATTTGTGCTTTTCTCCGCCCGTCCTAACGACTGGCAAAGTCACACAATCCTTGTTCTCTCATGCTTATGAACCCCTGTCTGGTCTCCGACTCCCGGCCAACGATGACGTGATCTATCACCTGTATTCCGAGAATCTTCCCTGCTTCGATTACCTGCTTGGTAATCCTGATATCTTCAGCACTGGCGGTTGGATCGCCGGACGGGTGATTGTGCACCAGCACAACCACCGCCGCGTTCTCCATAACTGCTTGCCTGAAGACTTCCCTGGGGTGGACCAAAGAGGCATCCAGTATCCCGATTGTTGCCATGACCCGATTGATCAGGTTGTTCTTGGCATTTAACATCAAGACGTGGAATGTTTCCTGGGCCAGGTCCCGGATATCTGAGCACAACCGCGCCGCGTCCTCGGGGGTCCGGATTCGTTCCTTCCTGGACTCCCTGATGAGCGGTAACTGAATCATCGCCGTGATGTAGTTCATACCTCACGCCGCCTTCTGTCCGGTCTTTGCTTCCGACAGGTGAAGATCAACGGGCTTGATACTCGTTTGATCTACAATAACCTCTGTTGAGTATTTTTTTTGCCCGTCCTTTGTGATGAACTTTGAGGTGTTGACTCGGCCCTCCAGGCTGATAGTCATGCCCTCATAGTTCTCGGTCAGCATTTGCACCAGAGTGCGCGTTGGTTTGAACACAACGCACGGCACAAAAGCCAACCGGTCCTTGTGCGTCTTATTGTTGTGACCAAGTATCGTGCACAGGGTGAACCTGAGTACTTTCTTGTCCGTTCCGTTTGTCACTGCTGCACGAGGAAGACTTCCGACGCCATTGAATCTGTTCATTGTACTGTTCCTTTCGTTTTATGTTTTGTAGCGTTTGTTTTGATTCATGAATCAGGTGTTCCGGTCCACTGGAATACGGCGGAAACACCTCCTTCCTGTGTTGATTGAATCGGAGCTTGCGCTCCGAAGATATTTGCCGTGCTTGAGAAGCAAAACGCTCCGGATGCGGCAACATCCAGGTCAGCGCCACGTTCCGCACATGCGGCCCGATTTAAGCGAACAGGAAACTCCTGCTCATGAATCATTTGTCATGGCAAGAAGGGGAAATGTGTTTATAAATCTGCCGGTTGGTTCGATTCTGTCACCACTTTGAAAAGACGAACCTTTATATACTTCCGATGCGTTATCATCTTATGACTGCCCTACCTGTAGGTAGTATCTACTACTTATGGGTACAGTTATTAGATTAGGAATATGCGGAATACCCATCCAGAAATCATAAGAGTAGGACCTTGTCGGATCTCGATATTCAGGAATCTGGTAATGAAAGATGGCAAGGAAATCGAGCTACCAAAGGTTGTTCTGGAAGTTCGTTATAGAGATCGAGAGGGTCACTGGAGGAGCACATCTGCTATGACTCTCAGGGAAATCCCAAAGGCCATTCTTGCGCTTCAGAAAGCGTTCGACCACCTGACTTCTCCGGGTTAATGATGTCTTATCTCTTTGTCAGGAATCTCTTTCTCAAGTCCCGATCGAGTTGATCTCCCAGAATAACGGTGATTACGGCACCCATGGCAACCAGGTAGCAAAGGCCAACAGTTATCCGATGACAGCAATCGTCGGCGAAATACATGGAACCCCAGCCGATTCCTGCAATGAACAGAACCTGAAAGAGCCGGACACCGGCATACCACATTAACTCACATTTTCTTCCATCCGCTTCTCTTGTCTTTGTTTCCATGAAGAAATCCATGCGACACATATTCTTAAATATTTCTATGGCCTTTTTGCTCCCGATCAGTGAAACATTTGATTGCAAAAGTATTTAAAGGCACTCCGCTTCATCACTCCAGAATGACAACACCAAACAACTACCAGAACACTGGAAAGCTTGAGCAGATGCTCGACGGAATTCAGCGGAAGGTGGCCTGCATGGGCGCAGACATCAAAGCAATGTCTGAACGTGTGACCGAACTGGTCAACACGACGGATTCGATCTATGCTGTGGTCACGTATCAACACGACTCGCCGGGTTATAGACTTGGCCATGATGATTTCCTCGATGACCTCGAAGAGTAATGCCAGCCTTTTTGATGTAACCGAAAACCTTATATACCCGTCGGCCTTTATCTCTGCGAGGTGCAATAACAATGAAAAGGGGAAGACCGAGCAGATGTCCGTCGTGCGGCAGCATCAAAAGCAGATCCAGAGGCTTCAAGTACCGTGCAAACGGTAAGAGGTCAAAAGATCGTCAGTGCTGTAAATGCGGCCGGCGATATCTGCTGCTGGCGGCATGAGAGCTGCACAGCGTGAGCTGCGTGACTTGATTTCGGAACTTCGAACCCAGTTCGACAAGGTTCGAGAAAAAGTCGCCTGGCTGGAGCTTAAGCAGTCAGAACTCCGTCCCGATGATCAAGTATCTTTCTTCGGGTACTTGGAGGCGAAGCAGAATCTTAATGTAGAAAAGTCCCTTCTCTCAGGTCATGCCCTTATGGTTCAGGAAGATATCCAGAAGCACCGAATCATAATTGACAAACAATCGGCACGAATGCTGAAAGAAATCGTCAACTATTCTCGAAATGTGTACATGTAGTCAGGATAGATTCTATGCAAGTTCCCAATATGTTGCGCGAGTCTCCTCTTTCCGGCGTACACGCCCTTCTTTCATCAACGCCTCAAGATACCGCTCAGCCATCCACTGATTTGCTTTGATAGCAGCAGCTATGCGTGCAGTCGATGCCCGACCCGAAGTTCTAAGAAACATCACAATATCCTTAGTCTTATCCATGACCAGTAATAGCAGGCACTACCACTTTTTAAGTCTTGCGATTCTATCGAAAGTGCCTCATCACTTCCGTCGTGCAACACCAGAGGGCTACGATCACGAGCGCAATGGAATCCAACACCATAATAATGTCGGCAACCCATCTGTGGACATTGTACTGGCCGCACATAATCATGCTCACAATGACCATTGCGGCGGTGACGAATGCCGGGGCGTGTCTATGTCTTAAGTTTATTCCCATTATAGTAGTAGGTACTGCTACTATATAAACCTTTCGGTTTGCGGCGAGCGCATCGCAGACATGAGACGGTTGAATTCACCAGGATGGTGAAGGAACTTGATGCCGCCTGCGATTGCGCAACCAAACATCAGTATGACCACGACAAAATAGGCGGCAGCCCCACCGACGCATAATGCATCAGCTACAGACATTGTTTCGCATTCCAGGATGATTGAAACCGCAATCATGTACAGACAAGCGATAGCCGTAAACATAAGACCACCGAATGTTGCCAGATAATTTCCGAGATTCTTTTCGTAATCCATGTTTATCACCTCCCGATTAGATTGTGTTTTCATAATAGTAGTAGGCACTACTACTATATAAATCTTTCGGTGATCAGAAGCGGCCACCGAAACATTTATATACCACAGTTTCTTCATTCTTGTATCACTCAAGAATGACAACATGGATTACATATTCATAAACGATCAAGGTTGGAAGATTACAGAATATCGCCCTTTTAGCCCGAGCTATGCCGTTCTGCATACTCCTTGTTTTGAAACATACAGAAAATCGGAAGACAGCCGGTCGAGGGCCGGATACGTAACATCTGTCCCTGGGGATGATATTCTTGGCAAGATGACCAGCCAACAGCTTAGATTTGACGCCTTTTCAGCGGATATCCTGCGTCGATTACTCCAGGAGCGTGTTTTGATACGGGACAGCAGCCGATCGTCGATTCAAGGGCGTATTACAGACCTTTCCGGCGATATCTATGGGGCATCAATGCTACGAACTCCGGAAGGGGATCAGCGAAAACAGAGCCTGGAGAAGACAAAGCTCGATCTTGAGCGGGAACTCCGGGAAACTGACGAAAGACTCTGGAAGGATACAGCAGAAATCAGAGAAAAGCTGGTAATGGCAGACAAACGGGTAAATGGCACTTATCTTAGATCCAGTCTTTTCAGTCCTGTTCAGCTTTACGATGACTACAACAAAGGACAAGGATTCTCAGGCCTTTCAGACAAAATGTAGAGCTCTGGAATCTGTCATCGGACTTGAACGCGCCAGCCAGCTTTGGAAAGCATATGCTGTGATGGATGAAGAAAGTCGTGAAGAATTGGAGGAACAAGTCCGGCTTCTCACCAATACGCGTCTGAATATGGATGTCCAGGATACGACGCCTGTCTTCTTCCCGCCAACGGTGGCGGATAGCGCAGGCGACATCCCCGTCGGCTCTGTTTTCTACAATCAGAAGGAAACTCACCCATTCAAAATCCGGTATGCCGAATTAATGGGTCACGTCGGCTATTTTGGACAAACAGGCTCGGGAAAGACAAACAATGCGCACCTTCTCGCAACTGGCTTGCATAGGCAGGGCATTCCGTTGTGGATCTGCGATTTTAAGCGTACATGGCGTGAGCTTCGATCACTGCCGGAGTTTCAGGACCTGCTTGTATTTACCGTCGGACGAGATTCCGTAGCGCCAATATCCTTTAATCCGTTGATTCCCGTAGAGGGTGTTGACCCACAAACATATATTAAGCTCATAGTGGCAGTCCTGGCGCAGGCCTTCTTTCTGGGAGAAGGAGTTATCTACGTTCTTACGGTCTGCCTCTCGGAGCTTTATGAAGAATACGGCGTCTACAAAGGCTCGCCTAAACGGTACCCAACATTCCGCGACCTGCTTCATAAAATACGACACTATCCGGTAAAGAGCGGCAGGGAAACATTATGGATTTCATCCGCGTTAAGAAGTATCCATTCACTTTGCTTTGGACCAATGGATACGGTTGTTAACGCCCAGAACAATGCCAATTTAAAAGACTTGATCAATAAAGCAGTGGTCTTTGAAATGGATGCGCTTACACAGGCGGATAAGGTTTTCTTTTCTGAAGCCATCATGCTTTGGCTTTATCAGTTCTATCAGGCACGACCAGTAAGGGAACGGCTCCAGCACGTTCTTGTTCTGGAAGAGGCTCAGAATATAGCCCCGCGTAATCATGAATCAACATCAACCCGTGATCTGGTGGATGTCCTGTTCAGTCAGTGCCGGGAATACGGGCTTGGCCTGATCCTGATCGGGCAAATGCCGTCGATGATTTCGCGTTCAGCGTTGGCAAATATTCATACGTATATTGCGTCTGGCGTTAAAGAAAAGATGGATGCATCCACGCTTCAATCGGTCATGCTCCTTGACCTTGAACAGATGAATGCCCTCGGCCAACTACCATTAGGAACATCCATCGTTCGAGTTCACCGGCCTGGAGTTACCGAAGCTTTCATGATGCATGCGCCCAAGGTGCCAATTGTCAAAGGAAGCATCAGTGATGACCACATCCGGCAGGCCATGTTGCCATTTATTCGGTCAACCGACATACGGGCCGAGATGCCGGAAACACCCCAGAAACCCTCACTTTCCGCTTCAGAAGTCGCTTTTCTGAAAGATGTAGCCATTATGCCAGATTCCGGCGTTGTGGCGCGATACACCCGTCTGGGCCTATCTGGCCGGCAGGGAGATAAGGCAAAGCGGAGCTTGATTGATCAATATCTCATTGAAGAAACTGAAAAGGTTACTCCTCATGGCCGTACAAAAGTTCTTCGGCTCACCGATTCCGGAACGCGCATTGTAGTTGAGCTGGCGTCTGCACTACAGGATGCATGAGCAGAGAGAGCATGCCGTTTGCGTCGACAACTTCCGATAACTCATGCATGTTCTCATGACGTTACTACTAACAACAAACAACAAAAAGTTTATAAAGAAATAGAAGAAGAAGGATCGTGATCACCGTGCTCCTGATTATGTGGTCCGCGAATCTCCACCACGCGTTCAGTCTGCTCTCTCTTTCGCTTAATGAAAACGCTTTGAAATGGCAGCGTCTATTTGTTCGCCGGTTACGAGAAGTTCGATGCGGTTGCTGTATGTCCGATCTACCTTGGCGCTGACCAGCGCCAAGAGACCCAGCGATGCCATGAAACCAATTGCTGCATAGTACTGGGTGTATCCATAAGGTTCTTCCCTGTACTGCCGGCACAGTGCGATGTAATGCTGGTACACCACTTTTACCAGCCGGGTCGGCTCCTGCAAGGCGGCTTTAAGAATCAGGAGTGATTTCTCGTTTGTGTTACTCAGAACATCGGCCATGACATCTTCACGTGCCTTGTCGAAACATGCCTGCACGTTTTCAGCCTCTTTTGTTGCGCAATAGAGAAGAGACTTGATTCCAACCCTGGCGTCACCGCCGATGTTCTTTGCAGTCATTGCGGCAATTTCGCCGAGCATCGCCTCGTCAACAGTCTTCAATCCCGTCGCGGCACGATCCTTCAGAATATCGAGGATCTCCTGTGCAGAGTAACTGTTGAAATGTACGAATTCAGGCTGCAGGGAGGAGCGAGTGCTTTCATCAAGACTCCGAAGGTAACGCGGATTATTACTGAGCAGGACTACAGAATATTGCCGACGACTCCTCGACAGGAAATACAACACATCTTTGCGAACATCTTTTTCGCAAAGCATATCGCTTTCGTCCAGGACGATTACAGCAGGGCCGGGAATTACCTGTTCGAATCGTTCACAAAGCTCAGAGTAAGCATAACCTCGCGGATGCATCTTCAGAATATTAGCCAACACCTTGAAAGAAGTGTTGTGCACACGGCAATTAACGCCATGGAAGGGCAGTCCCAGCTTTTCCTTCAGTGCTTTTGCAAGATAGCGAAATGTCAGGGTTTTTCCGCAACCGCGCGGCCCGACAATGACCAGGTTTCTGGGAATGCCGGTTTGCTGATAACGCACCAGACAATCAATGATGCGTTTGGTTTCTGGCCGGATTAGCGGCTTATCCGGGATGAAAGAGAAGTCAAACACCCTAAAGTCTCTTACGCTGGCAGCGACGCGTCCAGCTTCCTCGCGTGATTGTTCAATGTACGCCAACAAGTTTTCCATCTTTTCACCCATATCACCAAGGGTCCGGACTATAAAAAGGTTGTGGCTTCTCGCTACCGCAAAGTATTTTAACTGTGATGGCTCTACCATTTCATGGCACAAGGGAAAACTCATCGTTTCTATGTAAGCCGGAACTCCTGGGCGGCTCAGGCTGAAGCGAGAGTCCGGCAGGCGCTGGAAGAACTACCCATGGATCGATTTATCGTGATGAATGATGTACACATCAGGTACGGCAACATTGATCATCTTGTCATCAGAGATGATGGAGCTGTATTCATTATCGAGACTAAATCCCACCGTGGCATGATATCGTTCGACGGCAAACAGCTTCTTCTGAATAGCAAACCGTTCAGAAATAACCCGATTTGCCAGATAAACAGGAATATCAGGTGGCTTAAGAAGTTTATCGGCTTGGACAGAAGATGGCTGTGGCTCACGGCAATTCTTGTGTTTCCCAACACATCAATAAACACTTGCAGAACACCAAAAAGCATATCCCTTGTGACAACATTGCCAGCGTTGATGAAGATTCTATACTCCAGCGATGGCGTCCTTCAGGAATCATAGGCCATTCGGATAGGCTTCAATGCGATACCATCCTCTTCCATCAGAGCGTTGACGCCATCCCTTGAGAAATTCCTCAAAGTCCTCTTTCTTCTCATAAACGTCGCAATGGCGCTGATCTACCCGAGCCTCCTTTATCCTTAGCCATTGTTCTCCGCGCTGAGCAAAGGGCAATACGTATTCCGCAAACGACGGTTCCAAGGGAGACATTCCGCAACTGCACACCAGAAAAACACCGTCAGACAGCTCCATGAAAAAGCTCTTCGTCAATTTCTTCGCTAAGAACAGAGTTGTCATTGTATCTCCTTATTCTGTGACACGACACAGGTTAAATCGTTATTTCGCAAACGGGAATCTCCCACTGGTCTACACGGAGACGTGACTGATATTCCATCTCCTTGCAGTCACTCTTCTGCCGAACAATCATGCAAATAACCCGTACTTCTGAAATCCTGGAAATTTTATCACTCCACGTCTCACTTGCTTTTGCCGACAACTGTGCAACGTTGACGCCTCCAGGGGCTACAAGCGTCGGACGTGTACCATATTGACGTATTTTTAATCTGCTGCCAGGCTGTAAAGCAGCCAAAGCGGCATGAATGGGGTGTTTTGATTCCTGCTGGCCTGCATAGTCCAGGAAAATGTCGTCAAGCCCAAGGAGAGTATAGTCGCACGACTGTATTTTAGCCGAGGTCAAGGCAGTGGATTCTCGCCTGGCTACAAAACATGGGCCGACAAGGTCGCCGGCAAGTTGATTACGTCGGTCCATCCTGTTAAAAATGGTCAATGTATGACGTGCACGTGTCATGCCGACATACAGCACCCGGCGTTCCTCTTCCATCTCAGCGGGCTTAGCCTTCGACCAATCGCCACAGAGAAGAACATGAGGATATTCCGTTCCTTTGGATGCGTGGACAGTATTCAGTATCACTCCCTTGCCAAACTGTTCGTCTCGGCGACGTTGGGCCAATGATTCGTAGATGTCTTCGATAAGCACATTTACCGGAATGATTTCATCGGCGGTTTCTTCAATGAGAGATTGGATTATTTCACGCAACATTTCCGTCCAAGGATTCTCATAATGTGTGTCAGGCGAAAGCCCAAGTTTACTCATGAACTCGGACACACGGGCGGACCCACCGCGTTCTTTCGTCAAAATGGTCAAGGCTTGCCAGATTTCGCGCAAACGGTGCAAAGGTGGAATCTTCCGGTTCTCCAATGGCCACGACACAGGAACCCCTTCAGCTTCGGCAACGGCCCGAATGATGGACAAATCCCGACGGGTACGTGAAAGCACTGCAAAGTCTTCCCATCGCGTTGCGCCCAAAGATCGTAAACGTTGAATCTCTCGCACTATGGACGCAGCTTGTCCCATGGCATCACCCACTTCAACCAGGGCAACACGACCACGGGTCATAGAGTCATTCTCGCCGAAAATGCCGCCGGCAGGAAGCAGTCCGCGCCCCTGATCAATGCGGATGGCATGGTCGGTCTTCATTCGATCACGATTGTGCGAAATGAGCCGATTAGCTGCTTCAATGATGTATCGTGTCGAACGGTAGTTCTCGATCAGGTAAGCAACTTCCGCTTCATAATCCTGCCTGAACTTACGGATGAACTCCACGTTGGCGCCTCGGAAACCATAAACGCTTTGGTCGTCGTCCCCTACTGCCAGAATTGACAGTTTGCGTTCGCCATCTTTCAAGGTCCGGCCGGCTATTGCGCTGATCATTTCATATTGAGGTGAATCAATATCCTGATATTCATCGACAAGGATGTGTTCGAAGCCGGCAAGAAGACGGTCGCGGACATCATCCGGTTCAACCCCTGGGACGGCCGTATCGCCGCGCAGTACGGCCACAGCATCGGTAATGAGCTTGTCGAAATCGGGCTCTTTTCCATCGCGGTCCGTCAGTCCGCTATAGGAAAGCCCAAGTATCCGCAATGCCAGGCCATGATAGGTTTGAACGGTTACACCGGCGATGTCCCTGCCAACCAACGCCGCAAGCCGCTGACGCAGTTCTAACGCAGCCTTGTGGTTAAAACAGCAGACAAGGATTGCACGAGGACGGACACGCTTGACCCTTAAAAGATAGGCACAACGGTGGACAACAGTTCGGGTCTTTCCGGAGCCGGGCCCGGCCAGAATAAGAAGGTTCTTATTAAGCGGTTGCGTGACAATGCGAATCTGGTCCCGATTTCCAAGGGAATCCACAATCGCGCGATAGGAACGAGCCGTTGTCGCCCGATCAAGCAACTCCCGGCTGTCGCTGAAAAAGCGCATTATGAAGGACTCTTTGTCCATTGTGAAATAGGCGACAACAAGCTCCAATGCGGCTTTGATTTTCTGCAACCCGTAGCGCGCATATTCGTTCATAACATGAACCTGGAATATACGCTCTCTGTAGTGGTGCTCTAAAGCGTCGTAGTGCTCTTTGGTGTATTTTTGTCCTGATACTTCAGGCAAGACCTTGATCGTCATGGCCGAACGGAAGATTGCCAGCCCTTTCTGCAAGACAATTACGTTTTGTTCATGCAGAAACATGAGACCCCGCTCAATTGCGGCCTGAATGTCATGGATCTCGGATCTCAGGGCCAAATCTGCCTGTAACGCCGAGGCCATTTCTTCAAAGGTGAAGTTCACAAGAAGATCGGCTTTCGGCTGTGTATCGGCCGGTATCTTGCGCATAAGCTCATCCAGCAGCAGGCCCGCAATGCGTCGGCGCCGTTCTGCTATTTCCGAGACCTGTGCCCACTCCCGGCGAACGCGCGCACGGTAGGAGTCTCGTCCGACATGCCGCAAATCCATGCTGCCCGTCTGACCGGAAAATCCCCGGCCATCTTCGGTGAGGCTTTTAAGAAGTTGCCGCAGCATTTCCATCGAACACTCGACTCCCCGGGCAAGCAGCGCGTCGTTAATGAGACGGAGATTCAAAGGCATCCAGCCTTCCGGATCAGGAGCCTGTTCACAGAGAAGCTTCATCAGTTCTCTGTCAGCGATCAAGACCCGCTGCAGTCGCATAGCCGAATGGTTGGCCACCTTGTAACTGACAAACGCGGTAAGAAGCGTATCTTTCTTCAGAATGCCGCTGCCCATCATTGAGTCCAGCACCTTGAGAACCTTGGCGCTGAGATACTCTTGGCTGCGGCCTTCGCGAACCATCTGATTATTAGGGAAATCTGCCTTGGACGTATCAAGGTAAGACTGGAATTCCGGAAGTGCCGCGATGTTATCGACCGACAATGTATCCGCCTGGTCGGCATTCATCATTTCAGCGATAATCGATAACCATAAACCGGCTTCACGTTCGGATAGATTTAGTTTCGCCAGTCGTTCCTTCGCCTCATCCAATGATTTAACCAGCAAACTTGCCTGGACGACATTCGTTCGGTTCTCATTGCGCTCGACAAAACCGGCGCGCTCAAGCCACGAGACTGCAGCCCTTACTTTCGTATCAGCAGTCAGATCTTGAAAATCAAAAGATGTTTCAACATCCTCGTCCCTGAGAAGTTCGCCTGTTGTGATGACAAACTCATCTGACTTCTGAAGTCTGGCGTTTTTGCGCAACCCGCGGAGAATCTGCTGAATATCTCTCCGACTTAATTCTGACATGGCCCCCATTCGAAACTGTTGTTCACAGTCCTCTTCATCGTAAAGGAGCACGCAGTCTGCCGGATTGCGGTCGCGACCAGCACGGCCCGCCTCCTGCAAATAATTCTCAAGCGAGCTTGGCGTATCGGCATGAATGACGATGCGCACATCTTCCTTGTCAATGCCCATGCCGAAAGCGTTTGTAGCGCATATTACTCGCATCTCTCCGGCCAGAAAGGCATTCTGAATGCGTTTCTTTTCGGGCACAGACAAACCGGCATGAAACCGTGCCGCCGCCCAGCCTTGATTGATGAGATATTCTGCAGTCTCTTCCGCATCCTTGCGGGTTGCGCGGAAAACAACTGCGCTGCCGGGACCATCCGGTGTCAGACGCGAGCGTAGAAGATCCTCAACACGGGGCAGTTTGGCCTGAGCCCCTACGGTCTGAACCTCGAAATGCAGATTGTCACGCTCTACACCGCCTTCATAGCGAATAAGCTCCGCACCGGTTTCTCTGCGGAAGTACTCAATGATTTCAGCAATTACATCTCGCTTTGCAGTGGCCGTAAAACATGCAATCGATGGTAATGTGCCGCCCTGTTCTTCGGCCAAGTCGTGAATAAATCGTCCGACGTAAAGGTAGTCCGGGCGGAAGTCATGTCCCCACTTTGACAAACAGTGCGCCTCGTCCAGAACCCAGCAGCCTATCTCCCGCTGCAGAACAGCCTTCCTAAATGCGCAGCTGCGCAATTGCTCGGGCGCAACATAGAGAATCGAAATACGGCCCGTGCTGACTCCGCGGAGCACCTCTCCACGTTCTGGAAATGTAAGCAAGCCATAAAGCGCCGCAACATTATGCATGCCCGTCCGGCGAATCAAACCGTCAACCTGATCCTTCATCAATGCCTGCAGAGGCGAAACGACGATTGTAAGTTGACCGCGCCTGAAGCTGCGAACCAGCGCGGGCAATTGGAAACAGAGGGATTTGCCTCCTCCGGTCGGCATAATCGCCAAATGCGGCTCGTTGCGCATTCCAGCTTCCGTGATTTTCCGCTGAAGGCTTGTGCCATCAGAGGCTTTCGGAGTATCCCTGAAACCATCAAAGCCAAAAAAGCGTTTCAGCTGTTCCTCGGGATTGTGGACGCTATGACAATAGGCGCAGTCTGCGGCATCACATGGAACATCCCGCAAACGCGTCGTGAGCGGAACAACAAGGCGATTATGCAAACGAATCCAGGGCGGCAATACAGAATCGGCGCCAGACACTCGAAGCCACGTTAAAACATATGCCAACGCCCATCTGGCCTCGTCGGTAGCGAAATCAGCTTCGGACAGATAACTGCTGGCTGTCCTGCATGCCATTTGAGCAAGGAGATTATGCAGAAGCGAGGAGCCATTTCCGGCAGAAGGAGCGGTCACGCCTCCGGCTGCTTGGAAGATACGTTTCATCCCGTCCGCAACGCGTTGGTCGCCGCCGGACTCCGGACAGAGCAGGAACTGAAGAGATCGAAATGCTTCCGGCGCAGTTTGGGATAGTCCATGCAGCGACTGAATCTCCTCGCAAAGAAGGGTGCCTGCAAGTCTGGCATCTGCCACGGGATCGTTCAAGGATTCATAAACAAGTTTATAATCTTTAACCAGACGATGGTACGGATTCTCGGGGAAACAGATTGGGGAGAGGAACAAAGTGTCTATGACCGGTTTGTTCAACAAAGAGAGATTTTTGTTAGCGTCTGCAAGGACAGATAGATCATGTTGAACGATGTTGTGACCAACCACGCAATCAGCTTTGGCCGAGAAATGATCCAATTCCGACAGCGTCGTCTTTAGGTCAAAGTGACCGACTCGAAGAAATGTTTTATCTCCCATGACAGCGCCTATCTTTAGAATGCGACCTTTCTGCGTGGTTTCAAGATCCAGAAGAAGAGATTGTGAGTGAGGAAAGGTCATAATTGCACTACACACCCGGAGTTAACTGGAATACAACCTGATTCAATATCCGCCGCGCCCAGAAGTTGATGTCGGCTTCGCCGATCCGCCCTTTGGTCTTGGGAAGAAAGAAGACAGTAAAGGCTTTGCCAAGGACAGAAAGCATACCAAAGAGAAAGGCCCATAAGGATCTGTGCCAGAACTTCGTTTGCTATTTCGCCAGTCGGCATATGTGTCGTTGTCTCCTATTCTTTCGCTTAGGCCCTTGCGATCCTTGCTTGTAGTTCCATCGCCAGAGGCTCCTGCGTGCTGGCGGCTCTGTGGAGAAGCTGGAGAAATATCTCTTTTTGGGCTTCATTGTGTTCTATCGATCGGCCATGTTCAGTCCAAAGTAGACTCAAGTACCGGGCTATCACTTTTGCTATGTGTTCTTCATTCCACCAGTATTCTGATCCGGTCATCGCTGCATCAGCAACGGGCTTAAGTAGCAATGTCCGAATCTGAGATGCAGAAGGATCGGTGAGCCATGACACAAAATGGACCGCATCACGGGCTGATCCCAAGACATGAGGGGCTATCTTGATAAAGCAGTCGCCCATCATCCCAACAATATTGGCCTCCTCGTCCTGCCACAGGCTTGAGGTGAAACGAGGCAAGCCAACCAAAGACATCCACAAAGAGGGTAAGTAAAATCCCGATCTACCTCCTTGTGGGACCCAGCTGTCGGAGGAAAGGCAGTAATCGACCATCCGGCGACATGCTTCAATGAATCTGGGCGTGGCCATGGACTTCTTGGCGTCCATGAACCAATGATCCAAGAAATGCTCGACCCAATGTTCTGCTCTTGATCCCAACTGAAGAATGGGCTGCCAGAAGCGCTCGGGTTTCTCGTCAGCACGCATTTGGCTGACAACCAAGGTCATGCGTTCCAACACCCAGTTGTCGTAATCATACGGCAATCCGGCTTCGGCGAGTGTCGGATCAATTGCATGCTCATTCTCGTCACAGAATTGTGTGCCTGCGAGACAAGTTGCCAGTGCCTGTTCCCAGAAGAACAGAAAGCGTTCACGCTCGTTGTCAGAGGTGGCTTGATCAGGCAGAAAGATGCCAGAGAACCCGGACATTATTTCATGAGTATCAATCTTGGGAACTCGACACAGCAAATGAACCTTGTCCGAACCAAGATTGTGCGGGTGGTTGTTAGCTGCCCATAGCTTACCATCTCGAATGCTGTTTTCGCCCCATGTGGGAAGGTCAACTCTGTACTTGCCTGCCACAAACCTACAAGACGCCTTCTCGACCCATTTGGAGGCATCAACCTTCTTGCCTGTCCATCGTTCGTCCCTGAGTTCATATCGGATAATCGACCAATCCAAGAGAAGGTTCGCGAGTTGCCAGAAGTCGTCTTTCAAAACATCACGCTTCTCAAAAGCCCTTTGCATCAGTATGTTCACAGCACTGTAATGCTTGGCGAATACCAGCGAGGCTATTCTTTCTCTCGATGCAGCGGTCTGTGGTCCCTCAGACCACAAGACGGGGACAAACTCACAGGCGAAATGCTCCCAATCGTGATCACCCACAGACTCTGGTATGTCAAACTCTCGCCAAGGAGGAGGATTAAGAAGTATCTCGTCGAGTGTCTTTATACACCAGGCTTCCTCCTCAGGGTGATTGCCCAACCACTTTCTAAGCTTCAGAAACAATACGGCAATTGTCCCAAGGACACCATTCGCCGCAGGCGATACCGCTGTAACTTCCGAGTCTGCAATCTTGAATGCGAGAAGCTCTTTGCTTTGTTTGAGAAATGCAGGAGCTTGATCTTCCTGAATTGAGGCCTCTCCATTCAAGATTCTCCTGCAAGTTACGGGAAGCGCAAGAAACAGGAGTCGTTTCTCGCTTTGCTCCAATTGTGCTGGTGGTGTTCGTAGGTATTCCGGTTCCTGGAAACCCAGCCCTTTTGATCCGTCTGGAAGCTCGACTTCCTTCCAATTGTTCTGGTCAAATGTGGCAATGAGAGTCTGCTTGTATCGTTCCCATTTCTCGTCCGATTCCTGTGGCAGAGCCTTCCATTGTTCGCGAGCAGTAACAAGGGCATGGCGAGTGTCCTTGTGTCGATGAAACAGGTATGAAGCAACGTCAACTAAACGCTGCTTCCGATGCTCCATGAAGTCCCAATCTCGAGCGAGCTTGAAAAACCACTCCCCCTCACGAAAAGAAGCAGGTGTCCCGAACATATGTCCACCCTGATAGGCAAAAATAGTCTCAAAGTAATATGTCTCAGGAACAAGGAGCAGAGGGCGAAGGACGCCAGTGAGAAGGCCGGGAGAATGTCTTGCGACTTCAGAAAGCATCCCAAGAAAAGCAAGGGAAGTGGCTGAGTGAAGGATGAGGTTGATCCAGTCGTCTACGGGCTCTTTCGCTTTCAGCCGATCGTACAGCCATTTCTCAAGAGCCATGAGTGCGGATGCTGTAATGCATGATCGCGCCACCCCATGATACCAATGGTAAACCGCGCCATCACCAACAAACCGCTTTGTGCCATCGCCGAGAGGTAGATCCACGCCGATGGTTCGCGCGGATGTCTCATACTGTGATTCCATCCATCTTTCCGTAGCAAAATCTATAAGTCGAACAATGGTACTTATGCCCGCCTCAGGCTTGATGTTGAGAAAGAGCAGGAAGGGCCCTCTCGTATAGAAGCGCGGATAGAAGCTATGATCATGCTCAAGACCGACCGCATCCTCTGGAAGAAGACGATCTCGGGACCAGTCTGGGTACATTTTGGGCGGGCGCCGCTCAATAAGGAGGGATAGCACTATCTCACGCGCGAGATCAGGGGCGTTTGTCATTAAAGTGCGCATGGCGTCGCAGTCAAAGCAAGCAGCTCGAAATGAATCATCGACTCGATAGAGTGGACCGTCAGGCCAAGGGTCTTGCGCTATCCTGTCACCACCATGAATGATTGAATGCATATGCGTGACTGTACCAGGTGGTTGATAGTCCTTGAATGCCTCAGCATCATCCTCTTTTGGTACTATTCGCGCTGCTGCTTTGAGAAGTAGTTCACTTACTTCTTTGGGTTTGTCCCGATAGGCCTCAAGCAACGCCTCGTATGGAAGTTGTCCTTCAGGCTTAGGTCGATGATGGTAGCCTCCCAACCCTATAGCCTGCTTTGCCACTGCCACAGCCAGAGAGGATGCTTGACTCCTGCCTGGCCAGTCGTGCGGAGTATGTTTCAACCAACTTCGAGCTAATCGGGCGGTCTCCGTGGGACACAAGCGGAGTAAGTCATCAACATGGGAGGATAAGCACGACAAGACGCTAAGCCAATACATCCACAGGGGAAGCCGTTCCCACGTGCTCGCCTCATCAGATGAAGAAGCTTTCAAACCAGCGAGAACCATATACTGAGGGTTCGGAATCGATGCTACATGCTGAAAGCGCTTCAGGAAAGATTTCAGCAAGATGCCTTCTTCCGCAACAAGAACGGGCCACGCATTGTCGAGCAGTCCGCGTGCATTACCTGCGAACACCAGAGACTCAAGAAGAGAATCTTTAGCTTCCGGATACTGATCTAAAGCTGTTTTCCACCTTACACCCGAAGGATCTGTTTCGAGGAGGGAGACACCATAGAGCCTCCAAGCAGCATGCCATCGGGGGTTCGCAAACCGATTCTTGCTGTAATTTGTAAGGTCTTGTTGATGTGAAACGAGAGCCTGAAACCGTGCCCAATCGGCAATCAGGTCATGCGCAAAGAAGATGACTCCTCTTTCAGCATTGGTAAGCATCAGGTCTGTGGAATCGATCAAAACCGCTGAGTCCGCCGCAGATAGCTCTGCTTCTGGCACCTCAAATCTGCCGGTGTCAGCTATTCGTTCCGCCATCTCCTGTAGAATGACGGCGCGTCGCGGACCGTTGGTTCCCATTCTCACAACATGTTGCCAGTACCACTTGATTAGCTCTGACTCACCAACCCACTGAGGAGCATCTGGCGAGCGTCCAGTACGGATTGCGCAGGCGAGAAGGTCGAGGACCTTTAGATTTCGCATTACTTGGCCAAGATGCGGACGGACTGCTAGGGTTCGAAGCCCCGGAAACGCACTCCAAATCCCCTCCAGAGACTCAAAAGCAGGGTAATCAATTCTTTCTGGAGACCATGCAATGACTTGCCCGAGCGCTCTGCTCGCGTTGAATTGAAATCTGTCCCAAGCCTCTTCACGGCAGGTGACGAGCAGATTCCAAGGACATCCCGGCTCACCCAGGCTGAGTGAGACAATGAGAATACAGAGCTCTTCGTAATCTGATGAGTCGGCTAATCTTTCTGCACTATCAAGAATAATTAGACCTCTCGAACAGCGTCCATTGGCAAGAACATCCCTGAGAGAATGCTTGAGACCATGAGCGGCTCTCAAGGATTCTATGAATCCGGTCTTCACTTGTTCTGCCTTCAACCACAATACATCTCCGACATCCTGGAATTCCTCTGCAACACGCTTGGCGAGCGCTGATTTTCCAGTTCCGGATGCACCTATCATGGAAACAAACCGAGATGCATCGAGTGCCCCAAGAATCTTGGCCGCCTCGGTATCTCTATTGACCGTTGTTCCAGCGATGGATCCTCTGACAGCAGTCAATTCAGCCTCGCACCAGGCACTGAGAGTGCACCAGTCAGCAGCATAGTCTGGGAGATCTCGAAGTTCGTGCCTTTGACGAATCTCCGAAACCAGTTCAGCCCGCGATAGTCCTCCTCCAGATGTTCTGATGCTGTTGGCTAACTGGCATGCGGTATTCCAAAGCTGCCCTGCATTCCCGGAGGAGCCATCAGTTAAGAGTTGTGAGCACAGGAAGGTTGATAAAGCAAAGGACTGAGATTCAGCTTGCTCGAAATCATGCTCGATTATTGACATCTTTGACAGGATGTTTCCGGGAAGGGCGTCGTCGGCAGCAAGACCTGCAACGAGTGAAGATGGACAGGCGCACGAGTTGTGGATGTCTCTTTCAACATCGGACGCATATCCACTCACTGGGAGTCGGTCGGCCAACTGGCGTGGAGTCTGTCGGTTAGCCTTTAGGAGCAGGCTCTGGATGGCAACCTTGGGGGGATTAGGATGCGGCTCGGAGATTAGTCCGAATCTATCGTGTTCACGATCAAAGACGCTGGACTCGCGATGAAGAATGAGTCGCCATGCCGGTTCGATAATGGCAGCAGGGGCTGCGTCTTTCGTGAATTGGAGATTGCTTTTGAGGGAATATGCACAGCGATGTGTGGTTCCATTGTTTTCTGTCGTAATTAGAAGGTCATCGAACTTGTCCCAACCATCAACCCCAACTTGGCAGTCAATTCGCTTTATCGGACCTGGTAATTTAAGGGGCGATGTGCCTGCAAGCATCCAGACGAGGTAGTGAGCCACAACCTTGTCCTCAAAGACGAACCCGCTCCCGCTGGTCTGCTTTGGTGTTGCGGCATCTTTCGTCATTAGACTCCTTAGGCATAGGCATATTTCTTAACCAGTGTCTCAAAACTCATATTCGCCAGCACCACGTTGTGCGGGATGATGACGTATTTCCAGGGTTTGCCTTTGTTCTTGCGGGTGAAATTGGTGGCGTGTTTGCAGTAAACGGCAGCAGAGGTGGCCTTTTCCTGCACGTCGCCAGTCTCAATGTCCCCTTCTTTCTTCGTTTCTATCATGTAGATGGCAGCAGGCATCTCAACCACAAAGTCAGGGACATATCGGCTGGAGTTGTGATTCCAATAGATCTGGAACTGACTCTTTGCCGGGCGCAGCCACTTCAGCACCTCGGCATCCTGCTCAAGAATCCCCGCGAAGTCTTTTTCCGTCTTGGAATCGAACTTGTAGAGCGTGTGGCAGGCTTTCTTGAAACCACTGAATATCTTGGCAGGGATAAGCATATTCTCGGCTTTTCTGTCGCCATAGGATTTACCCGCATCCTCAATCAGAATCCGTGGCTCAAGCTGTGGTTGCTTGTCTTTGCCGATCCATGTCAGTTCGAGTTTGGCCAGTTTGCTATTCACCGGGAAAACCCTCCCAAACAAGAAACACGAAGTCACATGCGCGCATAACGGTACGCCCCCTTGACTACCTGTGCCAGAAACTGTCCTTTTGAAGAAGCGGCTTTCATTTGATCAAAGACATTCTGGGGCACATCGAAGTATTGATAAACACCGCCGTTCTTGAATTCAATGAATAGCACCTGATTGCCGTCGTCATAGCCGAAACGAGTAATATTCGAGGATTCGGGCGAATCGATCCAGATCATAGCTTAGACTCCTTCTTTTTTGTAGTCGGCTTCTTGGCTGCAACTTTGGCGTGCTCATAGTGAGGGCTTTGTTTGCGCCACAGACGAATGACGGCGGCATAGTCAGGAATGTCCCTCTTTTGATTCCAGCCCCCTGGTGATTCGAACCCATCCTTCTGGAGGCTACCGCGAACAGCGACCTTGGGATCAACGCTGTCAGGTCGACGATCTTTGGGAGGTGGATCAATAAGGGTTCGTACCGGCAAACTCACCGCTTCACCAACGATTACCGCTTCGCCGGTTCTAAGCACTGGGAGCATCTCAAACAAACCTTTGAGGTTATCTGAAGCTGCGCCAGTAATGTGGCCCCTATCGGTATCATTCGCTATACGCATGGCAATGATTGTCCCGCACTGCGAAAGTATCGTAGGGTCGATTTCAGACGGGCGCTGACTCACTACCATGAGTCCGACACCGTACTTGCGACCCTCTTTTGCAATGCGCCGAACGGCAGAAGCGGCCCTGCACGAACTCTTTTCACTCAGATATGTATGGGCCTCTTCAAGAACGATCAACAGCGGCCTCTCTCGGCCTCCTTCTGGCAGTTGTCGGGCCCAGAAGAGGGCATCGTAAAGGATTCTTAGCAGTCCTCCAACGAGATCGTGCAGAACGTGTGACGGAATGCCGGAAAGATCCAGAATGGTGATTGGAGAAGGCCCCCCGATCCAATCCTGTACCAAGGAATCGATATCCTTGGCGACCTTTGCATCCAGATCAGGAAGCCAATCTCCTGGCGTGAAGAGAAAAGCAAACCGAGGGTCTCGAAGTCTTGAGCCCAATGCCGCAACTTGTTGACGAATTCCGATGCCCTCATTTGCGTATTGGACTCGTTCGGGAGCAGGGCCGGTCTGTTTCACAGTCCTGTAGAGTGGAGGGGTAACCGACATAGCATCTCCAATTTGAATCGGTTTGTTGCTGCCGTCCAGTACGTATGCAGGTTCCCTTTCATCCGCAGTGCCGCCGGGTTTTGGAATAACGGTCAGGTTCTCTCTGCGGTGAAGCTCTAGCCACATTTTGTGGATGCAGAAGGGGACCGGGGAGTCAACAGTCACCGTATCTGGAGTGATGCCTTCACGACTATGCTTGGAGAGAGCTTCTTGCTTCAATTGAAGAAGGAAATCGGCGACAGAGGTGGCCTTTTGCCCATCAAGACCGCCGAACCCAACGGCAACCAACTCATCAAAATTCAGCGCCCAGAATGGAATACACAGTTCTCTTTCATTTCGCTTCAGGTCTGCGCCGATGCGGAAGACCGCGCTTCGATCAGCAAGTGCACGCGCATATTCACCGTGAATATCCAACACGACAATCCGAGCCGATGGATATCGGTTTGAGTCAGAGAGTGCCGTCAGTAACCCAGCGACGGTTGTTGACTTGCCCGCACCGGTCGTACCCACAATCGCGGAGTGTCGAGTTATCAACTTGTTAATATCTAACAGAGTCGGAATCGCCTCCGCGCTCGCCAAATGGCCGACGGAAACAAAATCATCCGGCTCTCCTGGACCGTAGATTGCTCTGAGGTCTCCCTCGGTGACAATGTGGACGCGGTCATCAATAGTGGGATACTGCGAAATGCCGCGCTCAAAACGACCGCCGGGTTTGGCTTCACCAACTACCTGAACAAGCAACCAACGATTACCACCATAGTTTCGTTCGTCGTCGTCTTTTACAGGTGCGGCACCCGCGCCAACTTGCGAGACTACCCCAAATAGATTCGCGAACCCCAGCGGTATGCGAACAAAACTACCCACCTGCCCAATTCGGTATCCTTCACCATTGACAAAACAGAGACCAGCGACGGTTTCATCGGTCAATTCAACTCGTATGGTGCCGCCGTTGACATCTTGCACCGTGCCAATCAGAGTCGGATCGTTAGGCATTCTTCACCCCTTCCCGATCTTGCCTATCTGATAGCTGATGCGCGAGGAACTGGCCGAATGCTTTGAAATCGCCGAGAAGGAATTTGCAGCGAGCGGCGGGAGCAGTGCTACGCTGTGCCAAGTCGCCAGTTTGTGACGCCAAGCCACAGAAAGGATGTTCCGATTTGTCTTCAGAATGCCAATCACGTTCTATCGTATTAAGTATCGCCCCGTCCACGGCAAGCAGACTCAAGTTCGCGCGAGATCGAGCGGCAGCAACGGCTGTGGGGTACTTGGACCGGTCACCAAACAGTAAGCCAAAACAGACCGCCGTTGAGTTTCCTGTCAGTCCCTGAAGGATGACGTCGTTCAAGTGTCTGTCGGTAAAAGAGTAGCCGCATGTAACCAATACTGCCTGGCCCCGGAGAAGAAAGTTCCTCAACCGATCAAGCATGGCCAAGTACGGCATGCGACGACTTTCATCATACTTGAGATGAGAGGGATGTATCATCTGCATGGCTCCATCGTGAAGATCCGTGTGTCTCTCGATATTGCCTGATTTGTTGCGCCACCAATTGATGGACCCATGTACCTTCCAAAGTCGTGCCCACCGAGTCGGCAATCCATCTCTTTCGCGACCAGTCGATAGGTCTTGTTCTATTGACGCAAGGTCGAAGAATGTACGGTCAGATCCTACGAATCCGTCGAAGTATGGAACACGCTGCTTCTCAAGTGCCTGTTCGATTAGCAAGTCGTAATTGGGAGTGAATAACTCAATTGCATGTGTCCTCAGAACTCCACCGACCCACGCGGCAAGGTGATGATACGGGGTATCGTCGGAAGGTAAATCCACGTTCATCACTTCGGTTGTGATTTTGCATATTTCCTTGTCCAAAGATGCAAGGTGGTCTTTCGATAGACCGTCAATCTGGCTAGCGCCGACCACATCATGAAGGGCACGGATGTGACTCAGAATTTCTTCAATGTTGGGATTCGCGTTGCCGCTCTGCTTCAGACGGTTCAAGACTGTCGTAAATGTTTGCTTCAACGTGTCATTCGCTGATGGCTGGGCGGCCTTTCCTTGATCCGTAGGTGCCGTCTTGCTGACTTTCGATTGTTCATTGGTGACAGTGACGCCGATAGAATCGACAATGTGCTTAGTAAGGCCATCGATGTCTGGAATCAGAGGTTTCGTGTTAGTCCCGTCGGGAACTCGAATGGCTGTGGGGCAGCCAGCGCCGAGAAAGAAACCTACACGCATCTTATCCGGCGCAAGGGCTTGTTGAAGCAAAGACGCCTGCCGATAAGGACAATGAAACTGCGCTGAGGAACTATGCGTAGATGTTGGTTTAGCCGCCGGCTCAGAGCCTGAAGCAGTGGGTGCTTCCGTTCTTGCTGTCACCTTCTTATCCATTGCCTTGTGCTCCTTCCTGGGATTTCGGTGCCTCCAATGCCTTCATTTCCAACCCTTCAATCTCCTGTAGCGTCCTGCCTGCGATGCCCTGGAGGTCGCCGTACATGCCGACCGTCCCTTGCATAACGCGATCAATCTGTTCTTCTCTCTTGGCCCATTGTTTCGTGATGGCCTTCTTTTCCTTGTCCAAGTCTTCTTTCATGGAGGAAAATGCCTCAACAATCGCTTCGACACGTTGCTTGAAGCGCGGACCGGTCAGATAGTGGTAAATCAGTTCTGTCTTGGTCTGCTGGCCTTCGACAACCTGTCGGGCTGCGGCCAGTTCAATGAGTGTGTTCCGAAGCACCATGGCCACAGGAACGGCTGATCTTGGCTGCGTTACCCACACGCCATCCACCAGACCGAACGGCTCAACATCCTTGGGTAGAACCTGGCTAACAAGAACCGATATTTCGGCTTTGGCGGTGCGTTGATCGTCGCGGAGCTTTGTCAACCAGCCGTCAGACCAGTTCTTGGTACGCTTGGATTCCCACAGAATCGTTCCGCTGGATTGTCCCGTTGGACTGACAACGCGTTGCAGGACATCCCCGCCGTGTTCTCCCTTCGGAACAGGCTCGATTGTGTCATGGGGGAATTTCGCGCGTAACAAGGCTTCAAGATCAAGTTCCTGAACCTCGCCCTGAAGTTGTTGCGAGCCCTGTTCGGCACGGCGTTTGAGGTCTTCTATTTGTTTCTGCATTGAAGTGATGGTTTGTTCCTTTTCCATCACTTTGAGTTTCAAAGATTCCTCTGCTTCTTTGCGCGCTTGATCCCGTGTGGCAGACAAACCTTCCTGCACTCGCTTTTCTACAGTCAGGTTCAATTCGCGTTTTGCATCGTCTAACTCGCGCGATTTCTTAATCAGTTCAGCCTGCGCCTTTTGCGCTTCAGCAAGCTTGGTTTCACGCTGTTTTATGAGATCCTGTAGGTCCATCAGTTCTTTTGCCTTTTGCTCCAGCTCATTCGCATAGGTAAACTTGGCCTTCCTGGCTTCATCAGCAGCAATCTTGCTTCGTTCCTGTCGGAGTTTGTTTGCAATTTCATCATCAATGGCTTCTTTTGCCTTGGAGAGAGCGGCTTCCTGTTCGAGCAGAGCTGATTGACGCTTTGCGATGTCGGAATCTTTCTTCGCCAAACGTTGTTCATAATCATGCCGTATTGACTCGACCAACGGGGCGGCGAGAGATTCTGTAAGCTTTATTTCTGTCTTGCACTTTGGACAGATGATTGTCGGTTCACTCATGCCACCCTCCATCGAATGCTAAATATATCCGTGATCTTCACATCCTGTTTCAATCGGGCCTCAATTTGTTCAATCAGACGTTCCTTTTGCTTCTCAACATCATCCTGCGACTGATACAGATTCAATCGCATATCAGTACGGGTTTTTTCAAGGTCTTTTATTTCGCGGTAGGCTTGACCTTCTCTTCAAGGTTGGTGATTTTACGCGCCTCAGCTTTACGCATCTTGATGTCGATATCCAACTGTTTGAGTTTAATCTCCAGGCTCGTTTTCATATCTTCAGACCAATGTTCGAGTTTGCCCATTTCCGCGTCGAAGAATCCGCTTTAAACAGAGTTTAATCCAGCCAGATTTATTCATCAAAGGCTCAAGCACCGTAATTTTTGTTGGGGTGGCAGAGTAATCGAAACATACTTCGGCTGGCGGTAGTTGCCGATCTTTGAAGCCAAGCAAAACCTGTTGAGCAAGCGGATGTGCAAAGCGATAGTGGTGAGCGTCGGCAACCTCTCGACCAAAGCGGTAACGGCCCAACGGAATGCTGTTTATCGAGAATGGATTGGCGGTGAGATCGAATGTTAAGGCGGCATCATCTATTTTTGCGTGATTGGCCAAGGCATGAGTTGTCAAACGCCAGAGAAGCGATTCGTATTTGTTCTGATAGTCGGTGATTTGCATACAAAAGCTAATCCTGTCTTGCCTTTCCCGACTCTGCCCACGCATCCACTTCGGAAGCTTTGAACTTCCAGAGCTTCCCGATCTTAGGGGCGGGCATTTTCTTTCCACTGATCCAGTTGTAGATCGTATCCCGGCTGACTCCAAGATGTTCGGCAATCTCATCAACCGAAAGCCATCGTTCAGTCATCATGTGCACATCTCCTTATTCTGTAACAGCGCGGCAAAAACTTGTGTCTGTATACCATGGCAAACACTGAAAATCAAAGGATTTGACTGGATATGACTAGATTGTGAGGGATGAGAGCACGCGCTGGCTCCATTACTGGAATTGAACAGCGCGTGCTTCGGAGTCTAACACTACTTCTTGCCGAGATTGCTGTGAATGAGGTCATTGACTGACGCCTTTCCAGTTTCTTTCAAGAGAGTGCCTACATGCATGTCTTTGCGAACACCGAAATCGCGGTCATACTGCTTTTCCAACGTGGCGACGTGCTTGTCGTCCCGTGTATCACGCAAGTGACCGTTCTCATTCCGAGATCGATAGCCGCGCATGCCTAGTGCATCTTTTGCCATGATTTTCACCTCCTTTCTGTTTTATTCTCATATGTTCATAGTTGTGAAAAATGTGAAAACAAGAAAACGGCTGCGCCAAGAGCGAAGAGACTCAGAACTTCAGCACGAAAATATAATATTGCCCGGCGATGCCATTTACATTTTTCTTCCAGGATGGCGCCAACCGAGATGATTTGATTTTGATACTCCTCTGCAATCTCGGACTCCTTCATGCCGACAACAATCTTCCTGGCATATTCCTCCGCAGTGGACCGCGCGGGTGGCATAAAGAATGGAAACAACACCGTGAATCCCGTGGAGGCCAAGGGTGGTCGAGCAGCGAGACTGTGTATGGAAGCTATGATACAACCTATACCTGAGATCGCAAATATGAGCAATGCGATGCCAGCAACGATGCACCAGGAATCAATTGCATGACCATTGAAGGGTGCTTTATAGACACCGATAGCAAGACATGTCTTTATCAACTCTAGACCGGCACCGAGCAAGAGGCAACAAAGGCCGGTGAGAACGCCTGTTTTTGTGTCAACGAATCTGATGGTTTCCTGTGCATTCTGGTAACCTCTTTGGGCATGTTCAACCGTTGTTGATAGCAGATCATTCTGCATCTGCGATAAGTCGTTCTTGTGATGAGTCATTTACTACCTGCCTTTCTTTGTCTTGCGTTTCTGTTTGAAATGTATTCCTGAACACCTTTGTCGAAATGGCTGTAATAGTCCCATTGAGTCGGCCAATGCGTAAGATGTTGACGATGAGCTATCAGATGTCTTACGCACAGGCTGTCAATTGAGGCAAAGCACCAGGCCACTGCCGAAGAGAGCAAATACTCATGCGAGTGCGAATGAGATTCTAGCTGGGAAAGTATATCGGCCCATTCCGTGGCTAGAACATAGCACAGCTTAATATCTGAGCTGGCGTGCCAGTCTAATCCGGGGCGCATGAATTGCTCATGGACTTGCACAGATGGAGGTGATTCCATCCATTCTGGCGAGACGCTTATGGCTATTCTGGCGCTAACATTGCCAGTTTCTCCATGAGTCCAGAGAGGGAGCCGCCCGGCGATGCGAAATGATAGCCCTAATGATGGACTTATCTTTGTAGCATATAGAGGGCCGATTTCCTTAGGATAATCAAGCCACTCTTCAAGTCGACAGGCAAAGGTTGGTGTAAGTATTTGTGACGATGAGGTCATATCTGAAAGTGCGGTTTCGGAGCCGGAATGTGAATGTTTGGAGCCACCAGATAATGAGCAGGACTCTGATGCTCAGATTTGCCTGCATCAATGTCAGCTTTCTGTAACTTGGGCAAAGTTATGTTTGAGGCTTTCCAATAAACAGTTTCCTCGATCTGCGAAAAGAATTGTTTTGTTCGTTTTGGAAGAAACCCATAGTCCGTGCGTTCAATGACCACATCATTTCCCTTGCCGCGCTCTTGTGCTTTCAGCGCTGTCGTTGTCGGCCAACCTGTGGCAATAAGATATTTGCGACTATCAGCCTCTATCGGGGCCACAAGGCACAGGCCGTTATTGCCGCAAGCTGCGCCAATGGCCCAGCCAATCCAGGTTACAGAGCCCAAAGTACGGTGCAGATCAGCCTTAATGTTCTTCACATCCCGAGTTTGCCAGTCAGCAGCAATTTGAAGCCATCGTTGTTCCCTGAATTGAGCCAAGGTTTCCTCAGCAAGAGGAGGAATGAGAAATGTCACACAATCGCCCGCCCAGGGAAGTCTTACACAACCTGGAATGGATTTCTTGAATTCATCGCTGAGCGCCATCAACTTTACAAAGCCAAGACTAAGAGCCTGAACAGCTTCAGATCCAAGACTGAAAGCGCGCTCGACAGCGGCGCTGAACCCATCGAGATCGCAGCGAAGGCAGTATGCTTCCATTCTGTACGGGCGATCAACTGTAAAGCCTTCCGGGTCAGCATGGGCTTGACGATTAGCGAGTAATATCGTGTTGGTCTGTCTATTGAGTAACAGACCTTCCGCTTTATATACATTCTTTATCGCTTGGGAGAATCGATCTCGGCGAGTAGCGTTAGCAATAGCGATATGAGAATTTGAGAATTGACGATCTGAGAGCCGCAAGGTAATCCATGAAGAAGTTTCAGGACACCGAATTAGTCGAGCCCAGCTACCGGGAACATCAAGACAACCCGCAGGAGTATTGCCAGACAACAACTGTTTAGCCGGTCGATTGGCTGACGGCCCAAGAGAGATTGTCGAAGATGTGGGGCTGTTGCCACTATTAAGGATGATGCTTGATCCATGATCAACACACGATGCAAACCCCCGCCAATGATCTGGATTCATTTTGGATTTGAGTTGTTCATAGACGGTAACTGTAAAAGTCTCTACAAAGAAGATGGCTTCAAGGACAGAGTCCTCGGTTAGAGGAGCTTCTTTATAGAAGTGCAGAATGTTGTTCTGAACTTCCAGCAACCTGACATCGAAGGGATCAGACGCAGCAACGCCAAGTGCGACATATTGTTGAATGATCTGCAAATACAAGTCGGCGGTCTTGTCGGATTCGGTTGCCAAAAGTTCATTGGTAGGCCTGAGTTCGCAGTATATGTGCATACCGGAAGTGGGATGGTACCCATTACGCTGTTCATATAAGATCTCATTGAGTGTTCGATTCTGAAAAATATTCTGGTTCACTATTCGCCCGCCGAATCTTGTATTATCATTCATTTATTACTCCATTTCTTCAGTACTGATTTCGTAACAGCGTCAGCCGACACGGCTGACACCAAGCCCAAAAAAATTCCCTGTTTACAGCATCATTTGTTTCTCCTCGGTCACGGGATACAATTGATCAAGCCTGATTCTCGCAACGGCAGGATTAACATCAAAGAGATCCGCCAGTTCGCTGATTGCCTGTTGCCGTTTTGCATTCAAAATAACAATGGAACCCATTAGTCCGCGCGCTTCGCCATATGAAGACACCGCCGAAGCAAAGAGTTTTTTGGGCAATAGTAACGCGCCAATCGCCCGGTTTGCCTGATATTCCCACCAACGACCAGAATAACCTGGTTGCCTACCGGACAAAGATGCGCCGTCAATGTCTCTGCAAAGTATTCTTGGGCGAGCTGGATCAGTCCAATCAGCGAAGTGTGCCTGTTGATTGTTTAGACTGGCGAAGAGATGCATATGAAGCAGGCCATGCCCAGCTTCATGCGCAATTGTAGATCGAAGTCTTCGTTCGGCAGGTTTGGTCTTTTCCTCGTCGAGCGCAGAAGAAATGATAACGGCAGTAACACCTTTTGCAGAGAATTCCGTGCAGCCTAGAATATGAGGACCTAAGTCAGTGTATTGTATTGGAGCAAGATGTTTCTCAACAAAACGATCTATACGGATCGGGGACGGAGTAGCAGGTAAATAGCCAGCGTTCTTAAGAGCATCGGCACAAATACTTTCCATCTCATGGTCTTCATAATAAACCTGTTCCTGAAATGGACCCGATTGTGACCGCCGAGTTTTCATTTATGGAGATCCTGCCCTTTCTTCTTCTGTATGAATTCTTGGAGCTCTTTCGCGGATAGCCCCAAATCCATCGCAGACCTCAGGGCCATGCCAAATGCAGGATCCTTTTCCGCATGTTTAACCATCTCTTTAACTGGCGGACGGGCGTCATACTCTTTCAATTCATCAACTGATACTCCGAGTTGAACTGCATAAAGACCGAGAGTATCCTCAGATGGGTAACGACGTCCTAACTCGACATCAGACAAGAAAGCTGCCGAGACATCGAGTAGCTTTGCGAGATCGCGGAGTGATAAATCCTTTGCTTCCCGCAACTCTCTAATTCTCTGACCGAATGATTTGTTCATGGTGTAAGCTTATCACGCTTACAGAAGAAAAGTCAACGATTCAATAGGCCTTTTCTCTTATGTAGTCACAGCCATACATTTTGAAAATTGAGTTGCGCGCAGTTCGCAAGATGCTAATATTCCTAAGTAATGAATGCGAACTTAAAGCCATCGACAATCCCAGGAAGCAAGAGAACAATTCGTTGCGCCATCTACACTCGCGTTTCCACGGACGACCAGGCACAGGGGGAGTACAGCTCACTGGATGCCCAGAAAGACATCTGCGAGCATTATGTTGCTATACATAAGGAAGCTGACTGGATTATCAGTCAGCACTTTGAGGATTCCGGTTACTCGGGCAGCACCATGGACAGACCCGGCCTTCAGGCTCTCCTGAATGAAGTTCGTACCGGTAATGTTGATATGATAGTCGCGTACAAACTAGACCGGCTGTCCAGGTCTTTGAAACAGTTCTATGATCTATGGGAAGAGGTGCAAAGGCACAAAGTCAACTTTGCCAGCGCCACTCAACAGATTGATACAGCCACGCCGCATGGCATGCTTTTCCTTAATATGTTGTTGAGTTTTGCTGAATTTGAGCGGGAGCAGACCCGCGAGCGCACCAGACACAAACTGGTTCAACGTGCGCAACAGGGTAAATGGAACGGCGGTTGGGTGCCTACTGGCTATACCTACGATAAAAAACTCCAGAAACTTGCCGTAAAGGCAGATGAGCAGGATCTTATTAAGGAGGCTTTCAATCAAGCTGTCAGGTTAAAGAATCCCACGGCAGTTGCAAAATATCTGAATAAAATGGGCTGGAGAACCAGAAAACGGATTCTTGTTAAACAGGACGGAACCACCCGTGAAGTTGGCGACAAACGTTTTATTGGCGACCGTGTTCAGGCCATGCTGGCTAATCCTATATATAAGGGAACAATTATCAAAGATGGCAAGGAATACCCCTCTGAGCATCCTGCTATTGTTTCTCCTCAGCTTTGGCGGCAGGCAAATGAGGCCTTGCAGCCCAAAGAAAAGGAAAACTTTGTCTTCCTGGATCGGGATACGCATGTGCATCTTCTCAAGGGTATATTGAAATGCGGCCATTGCGGGCTGAGTTTAACCCCTAAACCAGCGGGCAAGAAAGATCCTGATGGGAATCCTTATCTATATTATACCTGTACAAATGTCTCGAAAGAAGGCGGAGAAGCTGCCTGTCTCGTTCGAAACATCCCGGTCCGGCCCTTTGAGCAGCTAATAATCAGATATCTGGGAGAAATCGGGAAACATCCTGAGATAATCAAGGCTGTGATTGCTGATGCTAATGCGATTAAGAACAAAGGTATCAAGCCGCTGAAGGCTAAGCTGCACGAATTGGACCGTCAGTATGATGTACTCTCGAAGGCCGTAAAGAATTTCATGGATACAGCACGTCGCGATGGTGCGCGACGAATTGCCGATGAAATGGTCATGGAAGCAGACAGGCTTGCCGAAGAGAAACGCCAAGTAGAGCTTGAGCGTGAAAAAATCAAGATCGATATTCAGTATAAAGAGAAAGTTGTAACTGATGCCACCATCATTGCCGAGAGCCTGATTCAGTTTGAGAAGGGTTTCAAATTCCTTCCGCCGGCTGATCAGAAGGAAGTAATCCGGCTTCTGGTGAAGGAAATTACTGTTAACCATTTTGACCCGGAAAAGGATCAGCTTCCAGTTGCACCGGGGGTATTCAAAGCCGAAATACGAACTAAATGGTATCTGGTTAACATGACGCTTTACGCAAGTGACTTATTTGCAAGGGTAAAGACAAGTGAGGGGAATAAGTTCGTATTTGACCATGATTGGCTCCGGCGACAGGGCTCGAACCTGTAACATCCTGGTTAACAGCCAAGCGCTCTACCATTGAGCTACGCCGGAACAGTAATAAATGATGATTTATGAATGCCGAATCACGAATTCTCAAACACCCAAAGCCATCTGCGGGCGACACAATAGCAGGAAATACGGCACTGTCAATTCCTCTTGTTTGGCAAAGATATACCGGCTGAGCCAGTCCGCCTTTCATTTAATAAGACAATCCGTGTAGTCATTTCCCCTATATCTTGTAAGGGTTTCCACTACATGCTATTATTCCGGTGTGTGGGGAACATTGACAAAGCCTGTCAGAAGGCTGACAGGTACCGTTTTATTTCTTCTGGCGCTGGCAATAAGCCTGAGCCTTATTGCCGTTCGCGGCATCCAGCAAGCTTCCCGGCCACTACCCCTGCCAGCATTACTAACCCGTCCCGCCACGGAATCAGCCGCGACTTACGGCGACAAATACTGCTACGCCGGACAGCCGCGCGCCACCCCGGCATTCACCGGCACAATACTCGTACTTACCAACACCGGCTATGTCGTCGGTTACTCGGAACGGCTGAAAGATCCCGTCTGGGTTTGTTACAGGCTGTTCAGGGTCGACAGCCTCCAGGCCCCGCCAAGACCGGAAAAGTTTGCAGTGGATTCAAGAACGACAGCTCGTGCTTCCTCCGGCGACTATACCGGCTCGGGCTACGACCGCGGTCACATGGCACCCAACTTCGGCATAGCCGTCTGCTACGGCAGGGATGCCCAGATCGAAACCTTCCTGATGAGCAACATCATTCCGCAACGCCCGAAACTGAACCGCCAGGTCTGGGAGAACCTCGAAAGCACCGAGATCAGGGATTACACCCGGCGGTATAATACGATCTGGGTTACTACCGGCCCGGTATTCAGCAGCAGCCCGAAGCGGCTTAAATCAGGGATCGCCGTTCCTGAAAAGTGCTACAAGATAATTGCCCGCGAAAACTCAGGCCGTCCCGAAATCACGGCTTTCCTTATTCCGCAGGATGTGACCGGGCAGGAAAATCCCGGCCAGTTTGCAGCAAGCGTACGCGAAATAGAGAAGACCACCGGCCTGGACTTCTTCTGCGAATTGCCTGCCGACCTGCAGGATAAACTGGAATCAGGGGTCCATAGCGAGTAATTGCCTCTCTCCTGCCCTGCCCCTTTGTAGTCAATTTTGATGACGTGCATTCCAGGCATAAATTATGGAATATACGCCGTGTTGACTTTCGGAAACTTAGAAACAGCCGGAGCTGAAATGACAAGAAGACTAATCTCTGCCGCTGTGACGCTATTCCTTGCCTGCTGCGGGATGGTGAACGCAGCGGAACCTTTCCAGATTCTTGTTAATCATATCGGCTACGACATAAACGGCAACAAGCAGTTCGTTGTGCAGGCCGACAAGGACATCGAACTCGCGCAATTCCAGGTCGTCACAAGCGAGGGCCGGATCGCGCACGAGGGCACTCTTCATAAGTCCGGCACAGTTGACGGCTGGAAAGGACGCTTCTTCCACCAGGGCGATTTCTCAACCCTCAACCAGGCAGGCAGATACCGGATACAGGTAAAGAACGTACAATCGGAAAGCTTCAACCTCCGTGACCGTCTCCTGCCGGAATCCTGCCTCGCTGACCTGGTTTATTATTTCAAAGTCTCGCGCTGTTCTGGAATTTACGACAAGACCGACCGCTCCATCGGGTTCTTCGGCGAACCACAGCGGAAGAAAGTGGATGTCCACGGCGGCTGGTACGATGCGTCGGGTGATGTGTCTAAATACCTGGGCTCTCTCACGGAAGCCAGCTTCATGCAGGCTCAACAGACGCCCATGGCCGTCTGGTCATTCCTGCAGGCTGCGGAACTTCTCCAGAATGGAAAAAGCCGCAGGCTGAAAGGGATAATCCCGCTGCTAAGGGATGAAGCCATTTACGGCGCCGATTTCCTGGTCAGGATGCAGGACCCGGGCGGCTATTTCTATATATCTGTCTTCGATGGTTGTACCAAGGATCCGGCCCAGCGCGAGATCTGCCGGTACGTCGGGCTTGGACATACCAAGCACGCAGACATCCAGGCGGCTTTCAGGGAGGGCGGCGGAATGACGATCGCGGCCCTGGCACGTGTCAGCACGCTCAAGAGAAACAGCGATTATACTCCGGCAGAATACCTGGCGGCAGCGGAAAAAGGCTTCCAGCATCTCCACGCCCGCAACCTGGAATACTGCGACGACCACAAGGAAAGTATAATTGATGATTACTGCGCCCTGCTTGCCGCGACAGAACTCTTCAATGCCACAACAAATGCGGCATACCTCAAGGTTGCAAGGTCGCGCGCGGAGTCGCTGACGAAACGGATTTCCAAGGACGACAAATATTCCGGCTGGTGGCGCGCGGACGATGACGGGACACGGCCGTTTTCGCACGTTGTCGAGGCCGGCCTGCCCGTGGTGGCGCTGGCCAGGTACCTGCAGTTCGAGAATGATGCCAGCCGAAAGACCGCCGCAGAGAAAGCAATACAGGAATCATTGCGCTTCGAACTCGCCGTCACGAAAGAAGTGGCAAATCCATTCGGCCTTGCGCGCCAGTACGTCAGGGACACCGGCGGCAGCAAGCGAACTGCCTTCTTCTTCCCCCACCGCAACGAGACAGGTTACTGGTGGTCCGGCGAGAACTCCAGGCTTGCCTCACTGGCTTCGGCCGCCATGCTGGGAAGCCGGTTCGCCCCGCCGGAGATGGCTACAGAGCTGAAAGCTTACGGAAGAAACCAGATCAACTGGATCCTCGGCCTGAATCCTTTCGATATGTGCATGCTGCAGGGCAAAGGACGTAACAACCCGGTTGACTACGAAGCCGGGGCCCCCAACCCGGCCGGTGGAATCTGCAACGGGATCACTTCGGGCGTGGATGACGAAAAGGAAATTGCCTTCATGCCTCGGCCATACGGCGGCAGGGGTGAATGGAGCTGGCGCTGGTGCGAACAGTGGATTCCCCATTCGGCGTGGCTGATTCTCGCCCTGGCGTCCGAGGCAACAGCGGCGGAATGGTGATGAAGTAAAACAAGAAGACATAATAAAACGGAGACAAAACAATGAAAGTAAGAACGAATGCAGCGCTGTTTCTGCTGGCAACCTGCGCCTTCCTTGCATTAAGCACAATATCTGCGCAGGCAGCGACCTACTACGTTAGCCAGTCTTCAGGTGATGACAGCGCGACAGGACAAACCGAAAGCAAGCCCTGGAAGACACTTGCAAAGGCATCATCGGTCGATCTTGTTCCAGGCGACCAGGTCCTGCTGAAATGCGGCGATACCTGGGATGAGGAACTGCGCCCGAAGGGGAATGGAACTCCCGTAAAGCCGGTAATCATCAGTTCATACGGAAAAGGCGCCAAGCCCGTCATCGACAGGCAGGATGAAAAGAAAGACCTTTCCGGAATCCGCCTGTCCGACCAGGAAGGATTCAAAATCGTCGGCCTCGAGTTTGCCCACTGCATGACAGGAATCTACGCAGAATATTCCGACGGCTGTCCGACAAAGAAGTTCATCTGGATCGAAGACTGCTATTTCCACGACTCCATGCTTTACCAGCATTACGAGGACTATCCCAACCGCAAGATAGGACTGGGCGTCTGCCTCTTTACTTTTGAGCGCGACAAGAAGATTGTGCTGACCGATATCACGGTAAAGAACTGCGTATTCAGAAGACTGGCCTCGGGTTTCTGGACAAACAGTCCCGACAACTTCAACAAGAATGCATCCTTCGTCTATAATTTCGGAAACCTGGTTTTCGATGGATGCCTGTTTGAAGAAGGCTACCAGTGGCAGTTGGGAATACGCGGGGTTGACAAGGGCGCTGTCCGGAACTGCATCACCCACGATATAGGCCGCGGGTTCCGCTCCTTCAACGGCGTGGCCGGGGCAATGTTCTTCCGCTGCAAGGATTGGGTCTTCGAAGACAGCGAGTGGGGTTTTGTCGACATAGGAAACGGCAGCGGGGACGGCGAGGCTTTCGATTTCGAAGGCAACTGCGACAACAGCATCATGAAAAACTGCCTGTTCCATGACACCGACGGCCCGGGCTTCCTGCTTTGCTGTTATGCCTCCGATGGAAATCCCAACAAGGGCATCAAAATGGAGAATTGCGTCTTGAACGGGAAATCCAAGCGTCCCATCAGGCTGCCCAAGTGCGAAATCGTGAACACCACGGACTGGACTGAAGCAACCTGGACAAAATGCCGTTTCTATCTCTCGCCCGGAGAGGCACTGATGCGGGTTATGGACCCCGAGAAGGATAAGAAATCAAAGTTTGTCGATTGCCTGGTCAAGAAAATAGAAAACGCCTGCAGCACTCCCAATCTCGCGGTAAAGGCAAAAGTTGCGGCGTCATCGGCTGCCGCTGGAAACCTGGTAGCCAAGGCCATTGACGGCAAATCGAATACCTTCTGGAGTGCTGCGGCACCAACCAACCAGTGGCTCACGATCACTTTCCCGGCCGCAACGGTGATCAATGAATTCAAAATCAGGGAGGCCCCGTCTTCATCGGTAATACGCTATGCAATCGAGTGCTGGGACGACAAAGCATCCAGGTGGATCAGCTGCTTCAACGGCAGGGCGATCGGGCCGGAGTTCATGGCCCCGATCGTAAGCCGCTCCACCAGGGCTGTGCGCCTTTTCATCATGGGCACAACCAGCGGAAATCCATCTATCACAGAATTCGAGGCATACAACGACACGAAGGGCTGGCTTCCTGTAACAGCCGGAGGCGATGTCGGGAAATAAAGGGAAATGCCGATTTAGATTTTTTAGATTTCCGAATGATGAAAAGAACTGAAGATCACAAATTCCCTTCTTTCCGTGTGCCGGGCCCTGCTTCATTCGGCAGTATCTTCTTGTTGCTGGCGGTAATCGCACTACCTGCCTCCGGTGAAATACCCGGCGTTAAGACGATACCGCCCGGCGGCATGGTAATAGCGCGTTCAGACACGGAAATTCCAGCCATAACGAACTGCACCGGCGATGCCGCACATGCGAAGTTCTCCGTAACCGCCGTGAGCGGTGAAAAATTCACCAGGGCCCTTGGCGTTCAGACGCTCAAGCAGCCGGAATCGATCCAATCCATCCAGGTATTCTGCCGTTCAACCTGGCCGGTTAAGAAGGATGATGTAATGCTGGCCGCTATCACCGCCCGGGGCCGCGGCACGCTGGGACGTGCCGCCTGGGTCCAGCTTGCCGTGGGCCAGTCAGCTCCGGACGGGGATGTGTTCTCCTCCCGGATGATGAGCCTCCTGCCGGAATGGCAGAGATTCTACCTTCCATGCACTGCGCTCAACAACTATGCCGCTGGAAAGATCTCTATCAGCCTCAGCATGGGTTTCGATCCCCAGGAAGTTGAAATCGCAGATATAGAACTGATCAATTACGGAATGAAACTTAAGAAAAGCGATCTGCCGCGGTCACAACTGACATACCAGGGACGTGAAGCCTCCGCCAGCTGGCGGAAAGCAGCCGCGGAACGGATCGACAAATTCCGGAAGGCCGGCCTGGACATACGTGTAGTCAACTCCGACGGCACTCCTGCGCCCGGCGCGGATATCAGCATACGCATGACCCGCCAGGCTTTTCCTTTCGGTTCAGCTGTCAATTCTTGGCTGCTTCGGAGAAACAGTGCCGATGCCGACCGTTACCGCGACATGGTTGACAAACTTTTCACATACGTCACTGTTGAAACAGAAACCTGTCAGTTCCCGTGGGAAAAAGAACGGCACCAGGCCCTTGAACTGCTCCAGTGGCTGCATGACCACGGAAAGACGGTCCACGGATGCCACATCATATGGCCGATAACCGACGGCTTCGGGATGCCGGACAGCATTGCCAAATTCAAAACCAAACCAGACGAGGTACGCCGCCTTGTAATGGCGCACATCGACGACAAACTTGCAGCCACCAAGGGGCTTGTACAGGAATGGAACGCTGTGAACGAACTTTACAGCAACAAATTCTTCGAAGAATCCATGGGCAGCGACAAGGGCAAGGCGTTCGTCGTGGACATTTTCCGCCACGCGCGGCAGGTCGATCCTTCGGTGCGGCTGGCCATCAACGATTACGGCGACATGGCAAATCCCAGCCAGGCCCACATCGATGGCTACCTGACCTGGATCAAATACCTGAAAAAACAGAAGACCCCGGTCGACGTGGTCGGCCTCCAGGGCCACTTCGCCCAGTTTATGCGTTCCCCGGACGAGTGCCTGGCCATACTCGATCGCTTTGCGGATTACGGTTATCCACTTCACGTGACCGAACTGGACATCAACACACCTGACGAAGCCGTCCAGGCCGACTACATGCGCGACATAATGACCGTGCTGTATTCCCACCCTGCCGTTGAACAGATTACGCTGTGGGGCTTCTGGGAAGGATCGCATTGGATGCCGCTGGCGGCATTATGGCGCAAGGACTGGTCCATAAAACCAAATGGCCAGGTGTGGATGGACCTTGTTTTCAAAGAGTGGCGGACAAACACAGCCATGAAGACTGACGGAAGGGGCATGTCTGCCGCGCGCGCTTTCCTGGGAGACTACGAAGTAACTGTCAGCAGTCAAGGCAAGTCAATCACACAGAAAGTCCCGGTGCCCAAAACCGGCGCCAGCGTTGAAATAAAACTGCCGTAGGAACCCGCAGAAGACGGAACAACAAGTTATAATACTCTTTGACTGACAGCTCAGGATTGGCGCCGAAATGCACGCCAATTTGGAATAAATAATCAAGCGTTTCCGCTTTAGATTACGACTTGCCGCCTCTTTTGTCTTTACCGGCCGTAACTCCAACATACCTTGCAACAGCCTGGCCGCGCGACCGCACCTGGAGTTTCTCGTAGATACGGCGGATATAGGTATTAACAGTCGGCACGCTGAGGCTAAGGCTTTCCGCAATCTCCTTGTAGAGATAGCCGCGGGCAAGCAGTTCAAGCACTTCGCCCTCGCGCGGCGAGAGGTCTTCCCCTTCCGGCGGCGGCGTGCTCGCCTTCTCGGACGGATGGAAATGCTGCACGACTTTCCGGGCAATATTGCTCGTCATTGGAGAACCCCCGGCGTGAACTTCGCGGATTGCATCAAAAAGCTCTTCACGGGTGGTCCGCTTCAGAAGATACCCGTTTGCTCCGGCAACCAGCGCATCAAAAATGTGATCGGTATCCTCGTAAACGGTCAGCATTACGAACTGGGTAGCAGGCATCCTGGGCTTCAGCTGCCGGACACATTCTATCCCGCTGAGGCCAGGCATGTTGATGTCCATAAGCACCACGTCGGGTTTCTCCCTGGGCAGGTTAGGTATCGCGTCCTCCGCACAGGCGTAATCACTGGCGAAACTGAAGCCATCCCCATGCTTGAGCCAGCCGGCAAGGATTTTCCTGGCAGGAGCATCATCATCAACAATTGAAACCTTAATGCTCATTCTTCTGTCTTTCTCTGTTTACTGTATCACAAACCCTCAGGAATGCATGTCATCAATCCTGCCCGAAATTCCCGCTGGTACTGCTGGTGACAACGCTGAATGTGACCGTGGTTCCTGTACCCGGCACGCTCCTGATTTCAAACCGCCCGCCAATCTCCTCCATGCGGCGGCGCATGTTTGCCAGCCCATGGCCACCGGTTATACGCTCATGGTCCATATCCTGCGGCAATCCGCTGCCGTTATCCTCCACCTTTATGGCAAATCCACCGACGGTAAGGGACATGGAAATACAAGTTTCAGTGGCTTTGGAATGCCTGGCCACATTGTTGAGAGCCTCCTTGAATGCCAGGAAAACCTGGTGACGAATCTCGGCGGTCAGTGGGAATGCCGCGAGCTGAACGGGTATATCCAGCCTGCAGCGAATGCCGGCGTGCCGGAGAAAGTCCTGCGCAAACTTGCCAAGGTAGGTCGCCAGGCTGTCGAGCGTGTCGTGCTGGGGATTCACAGCCCAGACGATTTCATCCATAGCCAGCGTAAGGTTGCGGGCAGTACGGTAGATAACCCCGATGTTGTCGTCAGCAGACTCCACGGACCCCTTGTCCGCATCTGCCAGCTGACTGAGCATTGCAATTCGCGTCAGGCCGGACCCAAGGTCGTCATGGATGTCACGGGCTATACGGGACCGCTCGCGATCAAGCGACCGCTGGCGCTCAAGCCGTTCCAGGTTGCGGTTCAGCCTTCGCCGCGCCTCAAGCCACACCACTCCGCCCACAACACCCGCCGCCGCCAGCCAGGACAGCAGAAGGAACCACCATGTCTGCCAGTAGAACGGCATAACACTGAATACCAGTTCGGTGCCCTGCTCACTCCAGATCCCTTCGTTACTGCACGCGATCACCTGGAAACGGTAATCACCAGGCGGTACCTGGCTGAAGTAGGCCACCCTCTGGGAGCCCGCATCCACCCACTCGTTGTTTAACCCCTCCAGCCGGTAACGGAATCTTATGTTCTCCTGGCCGGTGAAACTCACAACCGTGAACTCGGCACCCCACTGCCGCACACCCGGCCCAAGACGCAGGGGATTCTTTATGCCATGCAGGTCGACAAACGCAGGCCCATTACTGCGCACCGGATCGTTTCCGTCATACGCAGCAACCAGCCGGCCGTTCACAGTAAGACGCTCGATAACAACCGATGGCGGAGGCGGATTCTCTATACTGCGATCCGGATGAACAACCGCCAGGCCTGTAATCATAGGCATCCAGAGCTCGCCGTTCCGGCTGCGCACCGGCCCGGGCCAGACCCTGTAACTGGCCTGCAGATTCTGCAGGCCCTCCGCGCGCCCGCAGAGAATCGGATGCACAGCCTGCGACTGCCCCGCCGCCACGGCTCCCATTTCCGCCAGGGAAATCCGGAATATTCCCCTGTCACCGGCACACCACAACCATCCGCGCTGGTCCGAAATGATCTGGAAAACAGGTTCGTCCCACAAGCCCTGCTCCCGCCCGAACAGGAAAAATTTCCCGTTCTTGAGCCAGCCAATGCCGCGGGAGGCATAGCCAATCCATAGACTGCCGTCGGGGGTGGCGTGCAGGCACCGGATGGGCTCGGGAACGGAAACTGTACTGAACGTCTCATCCGTCAGTTCGTCACCCTTGACCCGCAGCAAAATGCCGTCAACAGTCGCCGCCCATATGTCGCCTCCGGCATCTTCAGCCATGGCACAAATGCCTCCACTTCCGGAAGGCACCTTAAAGGTCTTTAAACGTCCATTATTTAAGCGGTAGAATTCCTGGTAATCATCCGGCCCGATCCACAGGCCGCCCTTTGAACCAGGAAGCAATGAGCGGATGGAATGAATGGAAAGCACATTGGTTTCCCCGGCGCTGGAAAACCTGCCGTCTTTCCACTGAAACACCCCGCGCTGGGCTGTTCCGATCCATACTCCGCCGCGCAAATCGGCTGCAACACATGTTGCCGTCCCGCCTGGCCAGCCGAGCTGGACGGTCATTCGCTCCCAGCTGGAACCCTGCAAACGCGCCAGCATACCGAACGGTCCCACAGCAAAGCGCACACCGTCCGTGCCCTCGCAGAAAGATTGAACTGACAGCAACGGCACGTTGGCCTTCGGGTTAATCAGGTCTATTGAACGGAACCGGACCTGCAGGAGCCCGGAACCGCGGGTGCCAACCCACAGGTTGCCCTCTCTGTCATCGGACAGGTTCATGACGGCAGCACATGAAACCGGCACCAGTTTGAAACCGCTGCCATCATGATAGAACAGCTTGGACACCGGCGCTTCCGTAACTATGGCAGCCCAGAGCCGGTCCTGCCTGTCCTCGTACAACGCTCTAAGCTGGCCGGGAGGCAGGACTCCCATAGATTTCAGGTTCCCTTCCTCCCCGTATTTCCAGACCTGCTTTTCGTCGTAGAAGAAAACACCGCCGCGGTTAGCCGCCGTAATTCCAACCACAGACTGCCGGGCCTTATACAGGGTCACAAACCGGCCGGCGCGAACGATGCCAACATTGTTTCCCCGGGCAAACCAGATTTGTCCCGCCGGCTCGCTGGACAGCCAGGCCATATCGGGGCCTGACCAGTCAGAGGGAACAGGAACAGCCTGGACTTTGCCGTCTTTTATACAACTCAACGAGGCGTCGTAGTGCGAAATCCAGATTACCCCGTCGGCATCTTCAGCCATGGAATAGGCTTTAGATTCGGGCAATCCGTCTTTATCGCCGAAAACCCTGGCCGCACTGCCGTCCACGCACACAATCAGGCCGCTGTCCTTCGACAGCCAGAGCCGGCCGCGCCGGTCAAGCACCATGGATTTTGTAAAAATACCCTTTAGGGCGGCGGAAGAAACCGGCTTTAAGGGTTCAAATCTTACTCCGTCAAACCGGAACAGTCCTTCACGCGTGACCACCCACAGATAGCCATCAGGCCGGCGAACCACCCCAAGGACTGTATTAACAGGCGTGCCGTCGTCCACCGGCCAGGAACGGAAAAAGAACGACTGGTCGTCCATGCCAGGGGAAACTGCTGCAACTGAATTCCCGGCGCCGGGCGCCGGCAGGCACAGGCACGCGCCCAGCAACAGGCTGAATCCATTGAGCCGAACTTTGAAGGATGTTGTCACGGTAAAACGATAGCACAACTGATCCAGAGAATAGAAGATGGAAGTCAGAAACCTGCGGGCTGTGGACTGTAAACTACGCACAGAACAAAGAAGAATTTGCAGCAAACAGCCTGCAAACCACCGCTCTTTCCGTCTCTACCTTATCTGGATCACAAGGCCATTGAATTGACGCGCGAGCACTATCTGGTTGCCGCTGTAGTTGTATTTAATGCCGTATTGATCAGGAATGCCATTCGTTGATGCAAATGCAGAACCCGTCAGGTTGGTGTAGGTGGCAAGGACATAGACAGCATCGTCCAATACCGACCCAGTTACGTTAGTCAGAACCACTTTGGCACTGCTGATATCCAGGCCATCGGCCTCTATCCTGCCCGCCGACCCGGCACCGGCGGGAGTGATACAGAAGATGTACGTAGCAGCCGCGGAATTGGTGAAGGTTGTCCGGGCCGCGACATTGAGCACACAGTTCGTTGAAATCGTTATGTTCGTGATGCTATTTATGGAACCTGACGCGCCTACCGCCAGTACGCCGTTGCTGACGGTTAAACTGCCGGTGCAGGTGTTCGCGCCGTTCAGCGTCAACCGGCCAGTGCCGATCTTCATCCAGGGAAGGCTGCCGCTCATCGCCCCGCTGAAGGTCGTGTTACTGTTGTTGTTACCGATAAAGAATGTGCCGGTATAGTTGGCAAGGGCCAGAGTACTTGTACCTTTTAAACCGCCCCAAACAGGATTTCCGACAGCACCCATGGAAACGGGATCTCTCACATCAACAGTACTGTTTGAAAATGAAGCTGCAATCTGCATGCCATCCTGGACATTCATTATGACAAAATCACCAGACAGGCTGTAGGCGTATCGTCCACCGCTGGGACCAAACCGGTCGTCGCCATAACCGTAATAGTAGAGGTTCCCAGTACCGGTGATGTCATTTGGCAGACTGTAATGGCCTCCGCCGCCATGGCCGCTGGCATTTGTAAATATTCCACCGGCCGGACCAACTGTAATCGGCGGCACGGTATTGCCCTGATCTTCAAACAATATGGTCCCGTTCAGCGTGACGTTCTGGTTGTTAACCGCCGTGTTGTTGTTGATTGAGAGAGTTCCGCTGTTGACAAAAGTTCCGCCGGTGTAGGAGTTCGCTCCAATTAGCCGCAGAGTGCCGGGATTGGTTTTGATCAGACCGCTGGAACCGGCTATTACGCAGCTTATTGTCGCGACATTGGTTCCGCCGAGGGCATTGACGCTTATCGTGGGCGTACCTCCGGCGAGTGTCAGGATATTCGCGCCATTGCCGTTATTGTCCAAAGTCCAGCCGGCCGCGCTGTTTGTAGTTATGTCGCCAAAAGTAAGATTACCGTTGGTGCGGGTGGAATCAAGGTGGATGGTCACAGCGCTGGTAATATCAACAGTGCTGAAGTCCGCTGTACTGCCTGGCCCATCGGCAACGATCCCGCCGCTCCAGTTGCCGCCAACGCTCCAGTTACCCGTGACAGTGTTGGTCCATGTGCCGCTTTGCGCCGGGGCAATCCGCGGCAGCACCAGTACTGCACCCAGAAAGAGAACTGTAAGTTTCCTCAAAATTCTCATCGTGAATATATTATTACCTATAATAAAGAATGTAGCAAGCCTCTCCGGGAAACCGGCCTTGTCCGTTAACCTGGAAAAGGTTCTGTTCTGCTTACTTCTTCAGGCCGCCGGGATAGTCATTGCCGGCATTACTGCGTTTTACCGACTCCCGCCAAGTCTCCAGTTCAGCCTTCATGCGGTTGACTATCTCAGGGTTCTGCGCGGCAATATCGTTCTTCTCCGATATATCACCCGTCAGGTCGTAAAGTTCAAACTTATCTCCCGTGAGCATATGAAGTTTGTAGCGGTTATCCATCCAGATTGACAGGTTACCCATGACAGCATCACCATCAGGATGCCAGAACCCGATCGGCTTTGGTCTTTCCTTCCACTGCCCGTCCAGCAGCGGCAAGATGCTGATGCCGTCTATAGGCTGTATCTGTTCCGGAATCTTGATTTTAAGCAGGTCCACAATTGTCGGATAGATGTCGCTGGTTACGACAGGCACATCGGTGACTGCAGGCTTTTTAATACGCTCAGGCCACTCGATGATTCCCGGCACCCTGATGCCACCCTCCCACAACTGGCCCTTGTAGCCGCGAAGCACGCCGTTCGAGCCATATGTATCTGAACCGGCTGGCAGCTTCTCGTCGATCCAGGCGCCGTTGTCGCTGTTAAACCAGAGCATTGTGTTGTCTGCAATGCCAAGCTTGCGAAGCCCGTTACGCAACGTGCCCATGCCGCGGTCAACGCCAAGGATCTCACCGTAATACGCCGAGCCGCCCGCCGCCTTTAGATCTTCAGGCGTGGGCTTCAGCGGCACGTGCGGACTCCCGAAGCAGATGACCGCAAGGAAAGGCTGGTTGCTCTTCGTATTCTTCTCAATAAAAGTCAAAGCCTCCGCAACTATAGCATCCGATCCGTCGCCGGGAACCTTAACCGGCTCGCCCATGCGGCTGAATGTCCAGTCAGTATCGAACCAGTTGGAGACAGTGAACCAGTAGTCGAAACCGAAACGACCAGGGTGGAGCGGATCATCTACAGGAAGTGCCCTGCCCCCTCCGGGCTTCCCGCCGCTCAAATGCCATTTCCCGAAGTGCCCGCTGGTATATCCCGCCCGCTTCACGGCCTGCGCAATTGTCATTTCCTGCAGGCGAAGCGGCATGCCGGGCCAGAAAACACCGCCGCGATAAGGATGGCGCCCGGTCATAATGCTGGCCCGAGTCGGGGAACAACTCGGATGCTGCGCATAGAAACGGTTGAATCGCATGCCTGCCGCGGCCATGGCGTCAAGATTGACAGTCTTAATCTGTTTAAGGCCATTATAACTCACGTCACCCCAGCCCTGGTCGTCTGTCAGGCAGAGGATTATGTTCGGTTTCCGGGGTGACCCGCCCGTCTTCAGCATACTCTCGCCGCAACCGCTCAAACCAACAGCCGCAGCCACGGTAAAACCTTTTAGAAAGTCGCGTCGATTCATGGATTTGCTCCTCATAATATGCTGTTCCCTGACCAGTATTTGTTTTTCAACGTAGCGGGAACTGTTCTGCAAGTAAAGAAGTCTGGCGCCGGTTCATGTCATCAATTTTAACGACATAATGGCCGGGCTGTTGAGGCTGCCGGTAAAACATCTTCACCGGCAGATTAATTCGGTTCGGGCTTATTGCCCTTCTTTTTGCCTTTTGGCGGCTTATCCGCCTTCCAGATGTTAACGGCCGCATCATTCTTCTGCGGGGCGCCAGGCGTGCTCCGTCCTTCGGCAACGTATTTCTCAAGAAGCTCCGTAAGCCGTTTCACAATATCCTCGTGCTTGTCCTGGATATTGACCTTCTCGCCGACATCACCCGCCATGTCATACAACTGCACGTCTGGCAGTTTATTCTTCCGGGCCTCACCGTCTTTCGGCGCACTCCAGCCGCCCGATCCAGGACACAGCTCCAGCTTCCACTGTCCCTGCCTGATAGAGAACTTGCCTTCAATTGAGTGGTGCACAACCGCCTCACGCAAGGGCCCCTTGTCAGTTCCCGTCATCGCCGGAAACATGCTGACGCTGTCCTCTCCCGCGTTATCGGGAAGTTTTGCGCCGGCGATCTCCGCACTCGTAGCCATCAGGTCTGTCAGGCAGGTCAACTGGTCGCTCTTCGACCCCGCCTTGATCTTTCCGGGCCAGCGGCAGATGAAGGGAATCCTGTGGCCGCCATCCCATATGTCCGCCTTGTGCCCGCGGAAAATGTAGTTCGGATGATGACCCTTCTCTTCAAGCTTCGTAATACCGGCCGCCGGCGAACAGCCATTGTCGCTGGTGAATATCACCAGAGTTTTGTCCGCAATCCCGTTACGTTCCAGCGCCTTCATCACTTCGCCGACCGCCCAGTCAGTCTCCATCACAAAATCTCCATAGTTGCCGAGACTGCTTTTGCCTTTCCATTCCGCAGAAGGCACTATCGGAGTGTGCGGTGAATTCAGCGGCATATACACAAAGAACGGCGCGGCCTTGCCGGCATTCTGGTCGATATACTCCAATGCCTTCCTTGCCAGAGTCGGAAGAACATCCACCGCCTTGAAATCCTTTGCCGTAAGGCCTTTGCGCCCGCCTTCCGTTGTTATCTCCGTCGGAATACTTACAGCCCTGTTGTTCTCGATGAAAACGTAAGGCGGCATGTCGAGTGAAGCCGAAATGCCATAGTAATAGTCGAAACCGCAGTCTGCCGGTCCACCCACTGTGGGCTTGCTGAAATCAGTCTTGTCCGCATTCGCAATCGCATCGGAAGGCTTCGCACCGCCAGCCTGTGCCCAGTCCATGCCAAGATGCCATTTACCGAAACAGGCTGTTGAATAACCATTCTGCTTCAACATGGACGCAACAGTCATCCGCCCCGGCGCTATCAGCCGTGGCGAATATCCGCCTAGCACGCCAGACTGGAGGCGCGACCGCCAGCTGTAACGGCCCGTCATGATCCCGTAACGAGTCGGAGTACAGACCGATGACCCGGAGTGCGCGTCCGTGAAAATCATTCCGCCTGCGGCGAGTTTATCAACGTTGGGAGTTGCAATCTTTCCATCAGGATTCAGGCACTTTATGTCGCCATAACCCAGGTCATCACAGAGAATATAGATGATGTTTGGAAGCTTTTCTTTGCTTTCGGCGGCCCTCGACCATCCATGCAACCCAAGCGTAAACGCAGAAGTTCCCAATCCGGCAGTTCTCAAGAAATCACGTCTATTCATCTTGAAAGACCTATCAAGTTCTTTAAATTCCAACAAGCCTATTAGAATCCAGCATAATTAATAGATAAACGCAGAACTCTCCTGAATATTGCAACGTCCGGACAATCACCACAAAGCAGGGATCAGGAATCCGGGATACTGGATTCTGACTCCTGACTTCTGAGTTCTGTGTTTTCCCCCTTTCCCCTCGACCGCATCTTAATTCATGTGGTAGAACTTGCGCACAAGTTGAAACCTGAAACTTTAGATATGGGGGTAAAACCGCTATGAGCACACTTTCCAGGCGTGATTTCGTAAAAGGACTTGGTCTTGGAGCAGCAGCGCTGATCTTGCCGCGTCTCCTGCGGGCTGAAACGGCAGCAGCAAAGAGACCCAATATCCTTTATATAATGTCAGACGACCACGCGGCCCATGCAATCAGCGCCTATGGCAGCAAGGTCAACCAGACACCGCAGATAGACAGAATTGCCAGCGAAGGAATCCGGTTCAACCACTGCTATGCCACAAACTCAATCTGCACACCAAGCCGTGCCACCATTATCACCGGTAAATACAGCCACATGAACGGCGTGACGGTTTTCAACAGTTTCGACGGGTCCCAACCGACGGTCGCCAAATACCTGCAGGCGGCAGGATATTATACGGGCATGATCGGCAAGTGGCACCTCGCAACCGATCCTACCGGTTTTGATAAGTGGACAATCCTGCCGGACCAGGGCATATACCATAACCCTGCCTTTCTCAGCCCTGAAGGCAAACAGGTGATCAAAGGTTATGTGACCGACATCATCGCGGACTTATCAATTGAGTTCATGAAGAACCGCCCCAAAGACAAGCCGTTCTTCCTGATGTGCCACAACAAGGCGCCGCACCGTCCGTGGCAGCCTGATGAGAAGCACGCGAAAATGTATGAAGACAAGGAGATTCCAGAGCCGCCGACACTGCGGGACGATTATTCTACCCGCACGGACGCCGCTCACGAGGTAACCATGTCGATAGCAAAGCACCTGAAAAAGGTGGATTTGAAAGTTGATCCGCCTGCCGGGCTGAAGGGCAATGCGCTCCTGAAATGGAAGTACCAGCGTTACATGCAGGATTACCTGCGCTGTATTGCGTCGGTTGATGACAATGTCGGACGGCTGCTGGATTTCCTGGACAAGGAAGGCCTGAAGGACAACACGATAGTAATATACACGAGCGATCAGGGTTTCTTCCTCGGTGATCACGGCTGGTATGACAAGCGCTTCATGTACGAGGAATCCATCAAGATGCCGTTCCTTTTGCGCTGGCCGGGCGTGGCAAAGCCAGGGTCGGTGCAGGACGCGATGGCGATCAATCCTGATTTTGCGCCTACATTCATGGATGCCGCCGGACTGCCTGTGCCCGCAGACATGCAGGGACGCAGCCTTGTGCCCCTGATCAAAGGGGAACAGCCTGCCGGCTGGCGTAAAAGTTTCTACTACCGTTACTACCAGGATTTGGATCCGGACCATAATACCCGTGCTCATTACGGTGTCCGAACAGAGACACACAAGCTGATCTGTTTCTTGAAGAAGGATCAGTGGGAGTTGTACGACATGGTTAAGGATCCATATGAGTTGAACAACCTGTATAACGATCCGTCGCAGAAAGAACTTGTGGCGAAGCTGAAAGAAGAGCTTTACCGCCTCAAAAAAGAAGTCAAAGATGATGACCAGTTTGCCGACAAGCCGTCTTCAGAAGAGATCTACAAGAGGACCCGTCCAAAGAAAAGTGAGGCGAAAGGTTAACTGCCAGGGGGTACATTTTGTGAACAGAAAAGGTATATTTGCATGTTCGGGGATATTCATGCTGGCTTTGGGCATATATGCCCAGAATGCGAAAACTATGAAAAATGCAACGAACGAGCTGGATTTAGGAAAACTGCTGAAGCCTGAAATCTACAGTAATTCGGCCGGGGAAACTCTGAAGTACAGGATTTATATTCCTGAGGGCCTGGCCGGGAATACAGGAAAATATCCCATGCTTCTCTTTCTGCATGGCGCGGGCGAGCGCGGCGACGACAACACGAAACAAATGGTGCATTGCATCAAGGACCTCGTGACCTATTCCACGGAGAAGAAACAGCCAGCGGTCATTATCGTTCCGCAATGCCCCACAAACTCCAACTGGGCCAAATACAGCAAATCACCGGACTCACAGGGGAAGAAGAATCAGCCGGCGGCGCCTCTAAGACTGGCGATGGAGCTTTGTGATGAAACCGCGAAGAACCTCCCGGTCGACAAGGCACGGATCTATATTGCCGGGCTTTCCATGGGCGGGTTCGGAACGTGGGACGCCATCCAGCGCAGGCCAGAATATTTTGCAGCAGCAATTCCTGTCTGCGGCGGCGGTGATCCCGGCTGGGCTGCAAAAATCAAGGGCCTGCCGATATGGGTTTTCCACGGAGCTAAAGACACCACCGTGAGCCCCGATTGCTCCAGGATAATGGTTAAGGCCATCAAGGATGCAGGCGGCAAGCCATTATATACCGAATACGAAACCGCAGGACATGACGCATGGACAAAAACATTTTCCAATCCCGACGTATTGAAATGGCTGTTCGACCAGAAGAAGAAGAAATAGAGGTAATAGATGATGAAACTATCACCCGTTCTCGCGCGAATCACCGTCCTGCTCCTGGCGGGCTTTGTCACCGGTGCCATGGCTGAAGGCACAAACGCCCCGAAAGCCGGGGCCGACCAGAACACTCCATCCCGGGCCCAGTATTTCACCTGGATAAACAATACCAACGAAGGCGCCACGGAGAAACAGACCATGGCCAACCTCGCCTTCTTCCAGTGGCTCCATGACGAGTTTGGAATGACACTCGACATCTATGCCTTCGACGCCGGGTTTGTCGATGGAGCGCGCTTCAGCGCAATACTGAAGAAATCCGACCGCTTCAAACAGCAGTTCCCGGACGGGCTCGACAAGGTCGTTAAAACCGCGGCAAAAATGGGAACCCGCCTTGGCCACTGGGGCGGACCGGACGGCTTCGGAAACACGCCGGAGGAGGAACAGGAACGCATCGAGATGATGGCAGGCTTGTGCCGCGACTACAACTGGGCGCTGTTCAAGTTCGACGGAGTCTGCGGCCAGCTGCGCCCGGAAAAAGAACAGGCATTCATCCGCATGATGAAAGAATGCCGCAAGTACAGCCCGGACCTTATCGCCCTGAACCACCGCCTCCCGCTCGGCGAGGAGGGCATCTCGCTTATGACAACCAGCCTCTGGGACGGGCGTGAGACTTACATCGACGTCCATATCGGCAACGACGTCACCGCCCCGCACCATCGCGCCGACGCAATCAGCCGCGGCAACACCCCGGGCTTCAACCGTTTGTTCGAGGACCACGGGGTCTGCATCTCCTCCTGCCCCGACAATTTTGACGACGACATGATCCTGCAGTCTTTTGGACGCAGCTTGATCCTGGCGCCGGAAGTGTATGGAAACCCCTGGTTCCTGCGTGACAACGAATTTCCAAAGTTTGCGCGAATCTTCAACCTGGCCCGCCGGCACCGGGACATCCTGGCAAACGCCATGGCCCTGCCGGGAGCGAACGGCGAAACGAACAATGTCTCAAGAGGCGACGCCTCTACGCGGCTGGTGACACTCCGAAATCTCACCTGGGAGCCGATGACTTACACTCTCTCCTCAAACGAAGAAATCGGCCTGGCCAAGACCGCAAAAGTTGAGTGGCGACAGTTCCATCCGACAGAAAAAGTCCTTGGAACGGTCGGTTTCGGGGAGAAGATGACCGTGACGGTTCCTCCTTTCCGCACCTGCCTTCTGCTGGCCACCACCAGGCCATGCCAGGAAATCGGCATCACCGGTTGTGACTACGAAGTGGTTCGCGATACGGCAGGCAAGCCCGCCATCGTGCGCCTGCTTGGCATGCCTGGCACACAGGCAACGGTTTCGCTGCTGCCCGGAAGCCGTCATTTTACCTCGGCCACACTCGCCGGCAGGAAGATCAGGGAATTCGCCAGCGGCGAATCCGTCACATTAACTTTCGATGGCAAGCCACTTACCAAACCATGGCACAGCAAGCTGGGTACACTCGCCCCTGCCTCTGTTCCTGACGATGCGGAGTCGCTTTACGAGGCGACCTGCTTCGCCGCCGACAACAATGCCCTTGAAGCCCGTGCCCTTGAACGTTCGGGCGAAACACGGATCCCGGCTGTAAAGGCCGCGCGTGACGCTTTCTTCAACCAGCACGTCTTCCCCGGCCGTGGCGCGTGGGATCGCTACCTGTTTGATGGCGATCCATCGACAAGTTTCTCCGTATCAGGCCGGTTCAGGAACGACCCCCGGGTCATCGATGGCGCACTATTGCGCCTGGATTTCGGAGAAGTGATCCATCCTGACACGGTCGAGCTGATCATCCCCGACCAGTATTCCCTGCTAGACATGCGTGAAGGCGAAGGTGGTTCCAAGGCGCAGGTTTCAGCCGACCTGAAGACCTGGACAACCATTCCCTTTATTCACGGCGAGAAGAATCGCATTCCCATTCCCAGGGACCTCGGCATCCGTTTTGTGCGGATCCAGAATTTCCCCTACCGCGTTTCGGAGATTAACGCCTATTCCGCCAGCCGGTCACTGCCTCGTGAAAAATGGCATGCGTCCAACCTGTTCAGCTCTTTCCCTAAAATGAATTTCCGCAAGGCCTGGACCGGAACAGTCAGGGTGGAAGAATTTGTCAAAGGCGGCTACCTTTGTGTCGGGCTCAACGGCAAACACGGCGTTGAAGGCGCGTACGCAGCAATCCGGACCGCCGACGGACATTTCATCGGCGCACCCGATCGCGCTGTTTCCTATCCCAGCAACCCATGGGAAGCTCCTACCTGCAAGAACGATGTCGGCTATACCTATTATTTTCCCCTGGCCCCTGAAATGACCGGCAAGGATTTACAGGTCGTAGTGCTGGGCAATGCAGGCTGCACCGATAAACTGCAGGTGGACGTCTGGCAGACAGCGCACGCCGCGCCATTCAGCGAGAAACTGTTGGAACTGGAATAAGAATTATCTCAACCGATTCGGGCCAGTTTCAGCACAAAGACAGTCTCACCATCGCTGGACCGTTCAAGCCGGAGTTCTCCCTTATGGGCAATCACGATTTCCCTGGCAAGGCTGAGACCAAGGCCTGCCCCGTCAATCTCCCTGTTGCGGGACTTGTTTACCCGGTAAAACCGGTCAAAAATCATTTCCGTCTCGGCTTCAGGGATTTCTTCCCCGCTGTTTGAGATGACAAATTCAGCCTTGTCTCCTTGCGCGTGAAGGTCAAACCTGATCCATCCGTTCTTCTCGTTATACTTGATGGCATTCGTAAGCAGGTTTTGAAGCACCTGGTTAATCAGATCGGCGTCAGCCATCACTCTCATTCCGGGCTCGATACGCTTTTCCAGCGTCAGGTCCGGGGCCAGGATTGCCGCATCTTCGGAGATTGATTCAAGGGCCGAGCTCAAGTCAAAAGGAAGCAGGTTCAGTTTCATGCGGCCGGAATCAGCCTGCGAAAGCAGAAGCAGTTTCCTTGTGATGGAAGCAAGCCGCCTTACCTCCTCAAGCAGGCCGCTGTAGCGCTGCTGCATCTCGGAACCTGCCGGCGCCTCCTGCAGGGCCTGTTCAAGCTGTCCCTGAAGTATCGTCAGCGGAGTCTTCAACTCGTGCGCCGCATCGCCGCTGAACCTTACAGCCTGCTGGAAACTTTTCTCCAGCCGGTCAAGCATTCCGTTGATAACATCGATCAGGCCCGCGAATTCCCTGTCCGCGTCGGTCCGGGGAATGCGCCGGCCCAGTCCCATGGTCGTTATGCTCCCGGCGGTTTCGGCAATGACTTTAACCGGCCGCAAAGCCCTGTGTGCAATCAGCCAGCCTCCGAAAGCAAGAAGGAGCAGTGCAACCGGCATTGCGACGAGAAAGGTATTCCTGAAACGGTTTGTCTCCGCGTAGAACGAAGCAAGGTCGAGGGCAATATAAAGAACAACATTCTTATTACACAGCACCGCAATCCGCCAGGACCCCTTGTCTGTAACGACAGTGGAGTAAGCAGGCCTGCTTACCTCCAGTTTCGGAGGTTCCGCTGGGCCATGCCCTTCCCTGTCAGGGCCTCCTGCATCCGGCGGCCGCATGCGGGACATCTTCACGGCTTCTTCCTGGCCGAATCCGCTATCAGCAGGCCGCCGCCGTTGCCGAGGGCCTTCTTCTGGTCTTTCACTCTTTACTACCGGCCCGGGGCTCGGCAGTTTATCTTTCGTCAAACCGGCCGGCCATTGGGACGACACATACAGTTCCTTGCCGTCTGACGAGGTAGCCCTCACCATGATCCGGCTACTGGAACTCTCACCGTAAACTGTCTGCATGGATTTTTCAAAACGCTGCCAGTGTTCAGGAGGCTGCGGCCGTCTCACCTGCGCGTCGGCCAGGACCCTGAGCTCGCGGTCGATGCGCTCAAAGCCGATCCTGTATATGGCGGAAATGAAGAAAAGGCCGAAAACAATCATAACCGCGCCCGACAGCAGAAGGCTCAACAGGCTGATCTTGTATTTGAACGAATCCAGTTTCATGAGCCCTTTACCCCATTGCCGATTTTAGAATGCCGAATGCCGATTTTAAAAAACAATTAACCGCCGATGAACGCCGATAACTACAGATAAAGCCCTATCTTCACAACTCTCGATTGGCCGTGTACTCGTCCCGCTCTCAAGCGGGATCACGCAAAAGGTTTTCTTGCGAAATGCGCGTTGCCAGAAACCTGTCCAGCAACAAGCAAAGAATCATTCCTTCTTATAAAACCGGTAACCGACGCCACGGACTGTTTCGATAAGCTTATCATCGTCGTCGGATATTTTCTTCCTCACCCGCTGGACGCAAACATCGACAATGTTTGTCTGAGGATCAAAGTCATAACCCCAGACATGCTCGAGAATCTGCGTGCGCGTAAATACTCGTCCTGGAGCTCTCATCAGGTATTCAAGCAGGCTGAACTCCCTCGGCGTAAGTTCGACCTTCTCGCCGTCACGTTTGACTTCGCGGGTAATCAGGTTGACTACCAAGTCGCCGGATTGAAGCATGCTCAGCTTCTCCCCGCCGCCACGACGTGCAATAGCCTGGACCCGGGCAATAAGCTCTTCCATGTAGAAAGGCTTCGTGATGTAGTCGTCCGCGCCAAGGTTCAGGCCTTCAACCTTTTCGTTCATTTCCGAGCGGGCAGTCAGCATTATTACCGGCACGGCGTTTTTCTGCTCCCGCAGGTTCTTGAGTATGCTCAGCCCGTCACGGCCGGGCAGCATTATATCCAGGATAATCACGTCAAAGGCCTGGGTTTTGGCCATCAGGTAGCCATCATCGCCGTTGTTGCTGACGGCCACGGAAAAGCCCTGTTCTTCAAGCCCTTTCCGTATGAAACCCGCTATTTTCTTCTCATCCTCTATGACGAGTATTCTCATTTCTCCAATAATAACACCATGCAAGGCCCAAGCCAACGGAACAATCATTACAGTTCTGTAATCTTGCCGATACACTATTTGTCATGTTGATTTCGTTTAATACAGGTAGAAAGAAGAGAGGATAAGGATGAATTTCAAATTCAATGTCGAAAGGAGGCAGGATACAGGAACCAGTGATCAGTAATCATTAACCCTAAGACAAGGAGAGAACAATGAGAAGGACAGCATTAATCGCAGCACTGATAGTTACAGCATGGATGTTCAACGCAACAGAGTACACGGACCTTTTCGCCAGGGAAACAGCCGCCGCAAAAAAAGGCGCAGGACGCGCTGCTGCGGAAGTCGCAAAGGCAAAACGTAGCAAAGATAAAGATGCCAGAGATAAAGATGCCAAGGGAGATCGTGATGGCTTGGCGCAGAAAGTCGAAAACCGCGTCGACAAAAGGCAGGACCACCAGGCCAAGCGCATCGAAGAAGGAATTAAGAAAGGCTATCTAACACAGGACGAGATCAGCAAGCTCGATGCACAGCAGAAAAACATCGCCTCTATGGAATCATCCTTCAAGTCAGACGGCAAGGTCACAAAGGCCGAAGCTACGCAGCTGCGCTCCGCGCTGAACGAGGCAAGCCTCTGCATCTTCGCGGAAAAACATGATGCCGACGGCAGCACAAAGTCAGTACCACGGCTTGAAAACAACGTCATACTGAAGAATGATGTCGCGCAGAAACTCGGCGATGAGAACCTTTCCAGGCAGGATGCGCGGGTGTATCTCAAGGATTTCCACCGTATGATGGATCTCAAGAAGACCCTCTCTACGGGAAATCTCAGCGACAGCGACCGCACATCAGCACAAAACGAGTATAACGACCTTCTGAACAAATACTTCGACACAAAATAGGAGCACTTTAATGAAAAGAACTGCAATCATAGCGGCTCTGATAGTTACAGCCTGGATGTTCAATGCGGCAGCAGCCGAGGAAACTGGTCTCCAGGGAACATCTAACGTGAAACGTATCGGTTCGTCAGACCAGGGACAGGGTGGCGGTGACCAGCAGAAGGGCGGACAGGGACAACGGCCAAGTCCGGAACAGGTGGCAAAAGACCTGATGAGCAAATTCGACGCTGACAAGGATGGCGTGCTTTCCAAGGGCGAATTGACACAGGCCCTGGAAGCCCTGCACAAGCGGCGTGCCCAGGAACGCGGCAAGGGCGGAAAACAGGGCGGTGGGAAAGGCGGCCAGGGCGGCGGTTCTGCCGAGGCTTCACAAGGTGGCGGCAAAGCTGGCGGTCAGGGCGGTTCGGAAGGCCACGGGAAGAAGGGCGGCGAAGGACAAAGCCAGGGCGGCGGACAGCAGGCAGCCGAACAAGGTGGTCAGGGTGGCCAACATCAGGGTCCACCTCCTCCGGAAAGAGTCGCAGAGAGAATGATTGAAAAGTTCTCCTCCGACAAAAAGGGACTGACTCAGGCTGAACTGGCAAAGGGACTTGAAGACCTTCACGCCAATCGCCCCAAACGCGGCGGTGACAGGGGTGGACAGGGCGGTAGCGAAGGACAGGGACAGAGCAGCAGCAAGCGCCAGGGTCCCCCTCCTGAAGATGAGAGCAAATAGTTAACACCAGAGTCAGGCGCTGAATATTCAGCGCCTGACTTCTATCTAAAGGCGGAAGAAAATGGTCTTTAGAATAATAGCCACATTATTGATCGCTCTGGCGTGTAACGCTGGAATAGCAGCCGAGCTCACCTACCCCATTGTCGATACCGCCCAGTCGAAGTGTTACGACAACAAGAAAGAAATCGCCCAGCCCAAACCGGGTGAACCATTCTACGGGCAGGATGCGCAGTTCCAGGGCCACCAGCCATCATATACTCTCAGCCAAGACGGACTGACTGTTTATGATAAAGTCTCTGGCCTGACTTGGCAGCGTAGTCCGAACACTACTGGCAACGGAAATCCCACGACCAAAAACAAAGTGACACTTGCACAGGCGCTGGCCCTGCCGGAAAAACTCAACGCGTCGAAATTCGCCGGATTCAGTGACTGGCGCCTGCCATCAATCAAAGAACTCTATTCCCTGATACTTTTTAATGGCGTCGATTCAGGGCCAAATTCCGATTCTTCCCGCATGACGCCGTTTATCGACACAAAGTATTTCAAGTTTGCCTACGGCGACACGAGCGCAGGAGAACGTACCATTGATTCACAATGGGCTACTACAACCACTTACGTCGGGCCGGTCTTTGCCGGTGAAGGCAAAAAGATGTTTGGAGTGAATTTTGCCGATGGCCGTATCAAGGGTTATGGAACAACAATGCGCGGACGCGGCGAGAAAACATTCTATGCCATCTGTGTGCGTGGCAATACTGGTTATGGAAAAAACGATTTCAAAGACAACGGTGACGGTACGATTACCGACCGTGCTACCGGCCTGATGTGGTCCAAAAATGACAGCGGCAAAGGCATGAGCTGGGAGAACGCACTGGCATGGGTTCAAAAGATGAATTCCGGGAATTATCTCGGTCACAACGACTGGCGCCTGCCGAATGCCAAGGAATTACAGAGCATCGTTGACTATACCCGCTGTCCAGATACTTCATCATCAGCGGCAATCGACCCCGTATTCAACTGTACGCAGATAACCAATGAGATCGGGAGAATCGATTACCCATTCTACTGGACCGGCACAACGCATGCGTCTGTCATTGGCGGCGCAAACGCAGTTTACATCGTATTCGGCCGCGCCGCCGGCTGGCCTTCTGGAATGCCGGGCCGGCAGGGTTCCGGCCGTGGCGGCCCGCGCATGGATGGTCCACCGGATACTGACAGGCCTGGCACAAGCTCAAGTCAGCGCCAGTTTGTCGATGTCCATGGCGCCGGGGCCCAGCGCAGCGACCCGAAAACCGGCGATCCATCAGTCTTCCCTTACGGACATGGCCCTCAGGGCGACGTCATCCGCATCTACAACTTCGCCCGCTGCGTTCGCGACGCCTTGGAATAGACACCTTAGGATGTTCATCTCAAAGGGCAAAGTAATCATTACGATTTTGTCATCTTCACGTGAGCGGTCTGTAATGTTCATATGTTTATATGTACGCAGAAAAAAAGAAAAGGAGTTGCAGGATGAACAAATTGGCAATCGCAACTGCAGGACTGAGCATGGTGTTCACAATGCAGGTTCTCGCGCAGGAGCCGAAACGGTCCGAAGACAGTGACAGAAAAGCAGAGACTCTCACCGCAGAACAGGCCGCGCAGGTAAAGGAGATCCTTTCAAAGTACGACGCGACCGCACTGACAGCCGAAAAAGCCAAGGCCATACATGAAGACTTCCGCAAGGCCGGCCTCCGTGGCGGGCCAGCGATGAACGATACAATCAAGTCTGCCGGTTTCGATCCCGATAAACTGCGTGATCTGGCACCGCGGCCCGGAGACCAGAAAGACAACGAGCCGGCTGTTAAAGAAGAAAAGCCTGCCGGTGGTAAGCCTGAAGCAAGCGTCAGTCGCCCATTGTCAGGATTCGTGCTCAAGAGCAGTGAAGTCGCCGACGACGGGCAGCTGCCAAAGGAGTTCACAGGTTTCGGCGACAGCGCAACACTGCCGCTTGAATGGAGCGGAGCGCCTGACAAAACAAAAAGTTACGCCCTTATCATGCACCACATAACCCCCGACGCAAAAACAAAGTGGTACTGGATTCTTTACAATATCCCCGCTGATACGAAGAAACTGCCCAAGAACGTCAAGGGTGTAGGAACCCTTGGCAACAACAGCGTCAACGGCAAGACCGAATATGCTCCGCCACATTCAAAAGGCACTGGCGCCAAGACGTATATCCTTACCCTCTACGCCCTGTCGGCACCAGTCACTGTCAAAGTCGCACCAGAACAGGTTAACCGGGAAGTTTTGCTAACCGCAATGAGCGACCTTATACTTGCCTCAGCAGAATTGAAGGTCATCTATTCCAGGCCCGAAGAGAACAAGGAATGAATCTAACCATGCGTAAACATATTTCAAGATATGGGATTCTGGCCCTGACGATGTTGTTCTGGTGCGGCTCTGCCTCGGTCAATGCGGCTGACGATGCCCAGCGAACCTCCCCGGCAACAGACATTAACCTGAAAGGAAAGAAGGCCGACGGCAGGGACCAGGGCAAGAAGAAGAACAGGGATGGGAAAGAAGGCAGAGATGGAAAACCCAAAAGGGAACGTCCTTATCCCCCGCCAGAAAGAGCCTGGGACGTTGCAACCATAATCCTTGGTTGTCCAACTGACAAACAGATCAGCATGGACATCTATCCAGCATATGACCTGGAAGGTTATATCGAGTACGGCAAGAATGCATCCGCTTCGATGGAAAAGTCCGAAACAAAAAAGTTCCCCGCAAAAAACCCTGCCCTCATTACCCTGAACGGCCTGGCGAAGGATACAGCATATTCCTACCGGTTCTGTTACCGCAAACCGGGCGAAGGCGACTTCAAGAAGGGGCCTTCCTGCGGCTTCCAAACACAACGCGCGCCTGGAAGCGCTTTTACTTTCGAGATTCAGGGCGACTCACATCCCGAACGCAGTCCGAAGCAGAATGACCCGGTCCTCTACGAGCAGACCCTTACGGCTGTTGCCAAGGACCGCCCCGACTTCTTCATGTGCATTGGCGATGATTTCAGCGTCGACACCCTGCCGGAAATCAATGCGGCCTCTGTCGAAAGAGTCTATCTGAAACAACTTCCGTATCTTGGGCTTCTCGCGCATTCCTCGGCCCTGTTCCTGGTCAACGGAAATCACGAGCAGGCCGCTCGCTACATCCTGAGCGGCACAGCGACAAACGTTGCCGTATTGGCGCAGGTCAACAGGAACCGCTTCTACCCTCAGCCTGCACCTGATGGATTCTATACCGGCGACGAGGAGAAGGTTGATCACATCGGATTCCTGCGTGATTACTATTCCTGGACCTGGGGTGATGCCCTGTTCGTTACCATCGACCCTTACTGGCATTCAAAGGTGCCCGTAGACAATGTCTTCGGCGGCGACAAAAAGAACCGTGACCTGTGGGAAACCACACTTGGCGACACTCAATACAAGTGGCTCAAGAAGACGCTGGAAGAAAGCCGGGCGAAATTCAAGTTCGTCTTTATTCATCACGTTAACGGAACGGGGCGTGGCGGCGTCGAAGAGGCCGGCCTGTACGAGTGGGGCGGCCAGGACAGGAACGGCAGCTCCATTTTTAAAACGAAACGGCCAGGCTGGGAATTGCCGATCCACCAGCTGATGGTGAAGTATGGCGTGACGATATTCTTCCAGGGACATGACCACATATTTGCGAAGCAGGAGAAAGACGGCGTGATCTACCAGACGCTGCCTGATCCGGCAAATCCGGATTATGCCTTTAACAACAAGGAAGCTTACTTAAGCGGCGATACTTTGCCGGGCTCCGGCCGGGTGCGGGTCAAGGTTTCGCCTGAAAAGGTGCAGGTGGAATACGTGCGGTCGTATCTTCCGAAAGATGCAACGGCGGAACATCCTGACGGCGAAATTGCTCACACGTACAGCGTGTCGCCGCGGAAGTAGACAGGTTAGCGGAACAGTATCAACATAAGGAGGAGACAGCATGAAGAACAGGTGCAGAAGATGGAAGTGGACAGGTTTAATGACGGCTGTTGCAACTCTCACAGTGAATATGGTGATTGCACAGGAGAACAGCGACAGGCCTCCGCGCCGCGATGACGCAGGCGGTAAGTCTGAAGCACTTACGGCTGACCAGGCAAATAAGGTTAAATCAATATTGTCCAAGTATGATGCGAGTGCTTTGACTGCGGAGAAAGCCAAGGCCATACATGAAGACTTCAGGAATGCTGGCCTGCGCGGTGGGCCTGCGATGAATGATGCCGTGAAAGCAGCCGGCTTCGATCCGGAGAAACTGCGTGACCTGGTTCCGCCACGTGGAGGAAACAGCGAAAAGGGCAAACGTTCCGAGGGCAATGATGACAACCAGGCTCGCGGAGATGACAAACAGGATAGTGATGGCGAAAAGCAGTCGCGCGGCGGTGACAGCAAGAGCGGGAAGAAAGACGGCAAGGGCAAGGGAGGCCAGGGAAAAGGAGGCAAAAGCAATTACTCCATAGACCAGGCAGTATCGGACCGCGCCCAGCTCAGCACGATTGCTTTCAGCGGACTTGCTTTCATCACCGGCGACTTCGGTGCGGCGACATTTATCCCGCCCGGAAAAGTCTGCGATTTCTTCGGATTCCAGTATATGCGCGACATCGACGCGGCGGGGAAAGGTCACAACCCGATATTCCTGAGCCGGGTGGCGGGAAATGTGCTGTTCATACTCAACGACAAGCAGAAGGCGCTGTTCGAAAAGGCGGCGAAAGAAGAATCCAGGCAACTGGTTGTGCTGGCCGAAAAGCGGCTCCCGCTGATTAAGGCATTCTGCCGTGAACTGAATGCGGAAACGCCGGCTGGAAGCAAGGGACTGAACAAGGAGTCAGTTGTACAGTATGTCGGTGACATATTCGCTTTTGATGCGGAGCTGAGCTACAACCGCGTCGAGGTGTTCAGACAGCTGATTGCGTCATTCACCCCTGACCAGAAAGCCTACCTGGCAAAGATGAAGTTCGGTGATTTCAACACCTGGCCCGACGTGGATGTCGAGCAGTATAAACTGCCGCGCGGAACGGACAAGATGATCAACGTGACGTACATGACTTATGCCAGCGAATTCTTCAGCTGGTACGCCGGCAATGTTGAGGCCGATGTCTACTTCTGTCCGGAACGGCATGGCACGTATTTCGGCGGATTCTACATGAAGGACATGCCTGCCATGGGTAAGAAGGACTTTGATATCAGCACTTCTGTGACCGGCGACAGCGGCGAGGAATTCCTGGGGATTCTTACCGACGACCAGAGGAAGAACGTCACAGCTATAATGGACCTTCAGCGCAAAGCCATCAAGGAGACAATAGAAGTACGGCGCAGCATATCGACCGAGCTTCGCAAGGTCCTGAAAGGCGAGAAGATCGAAAAGGACAAGCTGATCGCGCTTGGACGCCACTACGGAGAGCTGGACGGGGAAATGTCCTATTATTACGCTGCAGCATTTGCGAAGGTAAACCGGACACTTACAGCTGATCAGCGCAAGACGCTGGTAAAACTGCGTAATCTTGATGGATATACCAGCGCGCCTTATTATATATATTCCACGGCGATGAAGGAGAATCCTGTTCTGCCGGACACGGACCATTTCTTCTTCCCGCCTAAGACAAAATGAGATTGAATAATAAAATATTCTGCACAGCCGTCTGCCTGGTCATGGCGTCAGCCATCTGCCATGGCCAGGAAGGCGGTCAGCGAGGAAAGAAGAAAGAAGGTGCCGGAGGCGGTGACCGCCGGAAGCAGGAAGGTGTTGCAGCTGTCTTCCTGACCAAGGTCCCGGAATATAAAGGCAATGTCATCCTCGGCCGGCCAACCGATAAATCAATCACCTTAAGCGTCCTGATGCATTCAGACCTGAAGATCCGGATTGCTTACGGCAAAGCCGGAAAAGAACTCTCTTCCCAAACCGGTTTGTTCGATCTGAAATCAGGCTATCCACTGGAAATAGCTCTTGGTGGTCTGAGCGCTGATACTGCTTATGAGTACAGGGTAGTTGATGCCGTAACAGGAAAGCAGGTTCTCCCTGAAGAAGGGAATGGTTCATTCAGGACCTGTCGCGCCCAGGGATCGTCTTTCGTGTTTACCATGCAGGCTGATTCGCACCTCGACGAAAACACTTCTCCCGAAATCTATGCGGCCAGCCTCAGGAATGCACTGGTCGACAAACCTGATCTCATGATCGATCTCGGCGACACATTCATGACCGGCAAGCACAAGAGCCGTGAAACGGCAACACTTCATTATGCCGCCCAGCGTTATTATTTCGGCTTGGCCGGGCATTCTGTACCTGTCTTCCTCGTACTCGGCAATCACGACGGTGAAGAAACGTTCAGGCCTGAGTTTACCGGGGCCGACGGGCTGGCAACATGGTCATGTTTACAGCGCAAACAGTTCTTTCCAAATCCTGCACCCGATGCATTCTATACCGGCAACGCGGAGAAGAATCCCGATGCCGGACTTTTACAGAACTACTACGCATGGACATGGGGCGACGCGCTGTTCGTGGTTCTTGACCCCTACTGGACCTCACATGGAAATCGCGGCGGAAAAGATCCCTGGGGCATGACGATCGGGAAAAACCAGTATGACTGGCTTGACAGCACGCTGCGGGGCTCAAAAGCAAAATTCAAATTCATATTCATTCACCAGCTGACCGGCGGACTGGACAAGGCCGGCCGCGGCGGGGCCGAAGCTGCATCGCTGTTCGAGTGGGGCGGACAGGAAAAGGACGGGACAAATACTTTTGCGGCAAACAGGCCGGGATGGAACAAGCCTATTCACAACCTGCTGGTTGAAACAGGCGTCAGCGCTGTATTTCACGGGCACGATCATTTTTTCGATCACCAGGAACTGGACGGCATCGTTTACCAGCTTGTCCCCCAGCCCGGCCACCGCGGAGAAGGAAGCGTCCGCGACGCGGAGAACTATGGCTACCTGAAAGGCGATGCGAAACCGGGATCTGGTTACCTTCGCGTTTCCATATCGAGCACTAATGCCACAGTTGACTTTGTACAGGCGCAACAGCAGCCTGGCGGCAAGGTCACGTTTACTTACAAAATCCAGGCAAAGGAAGGATCAAAGCGATGAAAACATCTATGTTGCTTGCCTGTATCATGGCGGCAGGCTCCGCCCTTGGACTTGACTTCAGCACGCCGGTCGAAAAGATCGCAGGCGGCTTCCAGTTCACCGAGGGACCGGTTTGGGTCACGGCGAAGAGCCAACTTCTGTTCAGCGATATCCCCTCCAACTGCATTGTCCGGCTCAAGGACGGCAAGTGTGAAACATTCCGCATGCCCAGCAACAACTCCAACGGCCTGACGCTTGACAAGCAGGGTCGCCTGATCGCCTGTGAACACGGCTCACGCCACGTTACCCGCACCGAAACCAACGGCACCATTACCGTGCTCGCCGAACGGTATGAAGGCAAGCACCTCAACAGCCCGAACGACATTGTCGTCAAGAGCGACGGTTCCATGTATTTTACCGATCCAACTTACGGCGTGAAACGCGAAGAGCTGGAACTGGATTTCCGGGGTGTTTACCGGATTTCGCCTGACGGCAAGGTGTTAACCCTGCTCGTGAAGGATTTTGCCATGCCGAACGGGCTCGCTTTATCTCCTGATGAAAAGATTCTCTATGTCAACGATTCCCAGCTCGGCCAGATCCGCGCCTTCGATGTCGCCGCCGACGGCACGCTCGCCAACGGCCGCATCTTTGTCGAAAAGGTTCCGGGCTCAGACGGGATGAAGGTAGACACCGGTGGCAATATCTATTGTACCAGCAGGACAGGGGTTATGGTTTATGACCAAAGCGGCAAGCACCTGGGAACTTTTGCCACCCCGGAACAAGCCGCAAACTGCGCCTTCGGGGATGCCGACTGGAAGTCACTTTACATTACCTGTCGTACGGGCCTCTATCGAGTCCGCCTGGCAGTGCCCGGCATCAAGGTTCCATGATAATACCAGGAATGACTTAACGGTTTATTAAGCCGGCATGATTTTATTTGGCGGACCAATCCCCTCACCACAGTAAGAGTTGCGAAAAAGCTTTGCCGATCAAACTCCCTCTCCTTTCAGGGTAGAGGGTGGAGAATACGCAAGAATTGTTCCGACTAAGCCCTGAAAGAGCCTGTTCTTTTCTCCGCAACAATATTCACTGCATCCGCGAATGTTTTCAGCCGGAAGAAGTCTTCCTCGGAGAACTCGATGCTGAATTCTTGTTTAAGGTCCTCGACAAAATTCACCAGGTCCATCCCGCGGGAAATCCGGGCCGACAGGCCGAGGTCTTTCACCAGCCGGTCCTGCGGCTGGATACGGGTCACCCCTGTTGGAAGGTAAGGTGCAAGTATCTGGCGGACCTTGATGGCAATCTGCCGCCGGGGTTCCGGAAAGAATTTTGTCACAAATTCATCGTCCGGCAATTCCAGCCGCCCGGCAACGTGATAATACGCCCGGAATTTTACCGACTGGGTGATGGCAACCAGGGCAAGGATTGACCCAAGTAGAATCCCTATATCTATCCAATTCATACCTGAATCACTATAACGGCTGGCAGAGCACTGAACAAGTCATCGCGTCATGGTCCTGCAGGTTTGCGAACAAGATCCAAGTCAGAGAACACGCCCAGGCCGGCCTTAATGGAGATCTTCTGGTTCTTCGCGTATGCAGCACCAGCGCTTCTCCTGATCGCAGCCGTGTTCGCGCCTTTGAGCCACTCACCAGCCGCGGCATCCAGGATGAAAGCCCCGGGATACATGAACTGGGTCGTCAGTAGAACCGGCTTTCCGCCAAGAGCGTTGAGCCTTGCCGTGAAAAACTTTTCGCTCTTGCAGCAGAGCACAATGCAGTCTGTTGTGCCGGTATTTGGACCGGCACCCTTCGGCTCCGGCAGTTTAAAATCCATCAGGCCATTGTGGCCGATGTAGACAACAAGGTCAGCCGCGTTTGTCCGGACGGCATTCTCGAAATCACTAACGCACTGTTTGATGGCGCTCCCTTTATAGGCCCTTGCGGACAAGATGGCATTAGTGCCGGTATGCCGGTATGTCCTTGTCCTGAGGACGTCCGCCTGACCCGGAGATTCCGTCTTATCGACCAGCTTCCAGGTTTTACTCTTGTCGAAGAATCCCTTTAGTCCGTCGGCCGTTCCCCAGTACAGGTTGTTTTCCGGATCGTCGCCGTTTCCGATCGCCTTCGGCACGGGAACAATGCCCTGGTGTTCATTATCGGCCAGCGCCACATACACGCTGATGGTCCGGTCACGGGCCTGCACATCCTGGCTCACGGCGATGCAAAGGGAGAAAACGAGGCAGAAAGACACTTTATCCATAACAAGTTCCTGCCAGGACAAGGCGGTGAACCTCATTTCTTAAGGTTTCCGATTTGCTTCAGGAGTTCTTCAGCCTTCTTCACATCCTCCGGATTCTCGGCAATCTTAACAATCTTCTCGAGCGCGCTCTTCGCGCCTGCCGCGTTCTGCTTCGCACTTCCTTTCTGTGCGATCGCAAGGACTGTCAGGACAGCATCCCGCTTCAGGTTTGGCTCATCGAGGTATCCGGCTATAAGACTGATTGATTCCGTGTTCCCCGTACCGCCCAGCGCGCCCATCAGCATCTTCTTCTCATCATCACGCTTGATCAGCGGTGCGGCTTCCGTGCATATCGTCATCTTTTCCTTCGCGGACAGGTCCTTTCTTGAAGCCATGCCGAGATATCCGCGCAGGCTCAGGACCTTGTCAACCTCCTCTGTCGAGCTCTTGGCAAGCTCCAGGAGAACGGGCGCGGCATCAGCCGTTTTCCATTCGCTCAATGCCCTCATGGCAGCCATGTGCACTTCCTTTGAGGAATCGCTCACGGCTCCGCGAACCGTCTTCAGCGCTTCCGGCCCGCCCGAAACACGCAGAACCCTCAAAATGGCCTGCTTCGATTCCAGCGTCGCTTTCGGCAATGCTTCCGACAATTTCTGAACACAGGACTTCTGTTCATTGCCGGTCTGGCATATCGCGCTGACGGCTTTCTCAAGAGCAGCTATCTCGCCGGCATTCGTACTCCTTCCAAGCTTGTCCAGAAGGGAGGGAAACTCCGGCATTCCGGAAAGCATTCCGAAATTAGTTATCGCTGCAAACCTTACCGCGTCGTCCTTGTCCTCCATGGCCTTTACCAGGAGGGGTATCGCCTTCTTTATCCTGCGTTGACCGGCGAGATCAATCATCCGGATCCGAACGGCGTTATCCGGAAACTCGAGCATTTTTACGACATCATCGTTAACCTCGGGGGCCGGCAGTACGGCAAGGGTCATGGCCGCCGCCTGGACAATCTGTCCGTCGGTATCCTTGAGCAGATCCATCAGGACCGGTGCGGCCCTGGAGTCTCCCAGTTCCGCAAGCGCGCGCACCGACGCAAGGCGCAGGACTTTCTCCCCGCCCTTCGCTATTTTAAGAAGCTCCGGCACCGCGGATTTTTCGCCGCGTTTACCCAGCACCTGGATCAGCTGGACAACCCTCTCCGTGGAAAGGCGGCCCAGCTGAAAAATGATGGCCGGCGTGACCTTCTTGTCTGTCAGCTCCTGGGCCACCCTCAGCCCCATCGTGAACATCACCTGGTCATCGCTGCCAAGCAGTTCGATCAGGGCTTTAGAATCGCCGTTGCAGAGAATGATTCCGCGCTTGGCGGATGCCTTGAGCCTGGCCGGCACTTCCGCCTTTGCAACTTTCTCGTAAAGGCCTGTTGCCTTGCTTTCATATTTTTTGGCTGCCAGCGCATCGGCACAGCCCAGGACTTCCTCCGATACGGACTCGAGGTCCTTGCCCTTTGCCCGGTCCAGCGCTCCTTCAAGGAGTTTGCCTGCATCCACCGTTCCGATGCGGCCGAGGGCCGCGGCCGCGGCAAGAACCACCTGCCGGTCAGGATCTTTCAGCAGAAGCCCCAGGGGTTCCACGGCCTTTACATCATGCCTGCAGCCGATGGAATTGATGACCCCTATGAGTAGATTGCCCTTAAGTTTTCCCAGCGCGGCACGGAACGCTTCGTCCACAGCCGGGTCCGGAATCTGCTCAAGACCGTACCTGGCCATGTGGGAAAGCTTCTCGTCGCCAAGAAGGCCGGCAAGCACCGGTACGGCATTCTTACTGCCGTATAAACCCAGCTCCCTGCAGGCTGAGGACTTCTTTTCAAGTGTCGCATCTGATTTCAATACTCCCAGCAGCTGGTCCATCTTGTTAGTCGCCGCTTCCGCCCCGGAACACGGGGAGAGCAGGACCATTGCGACAAGCAGAGCAGCACCGGTTGCATAAACATATTTCTTCATTTCTATTCTCCAGTTTCAATAACAACTCAAGGTCGCACGTAATTCCCAAATCCTGACAATAAAATTACATCGTTTCGGATCTTAACCTTAAACCCTCCATGGTTCCCGCATCGCCCTCGCGCGAAGCCTGTTAGCCTCCGGATCATTGATGAATTCGGCCTTGTCCAGGTCAAGTTTAACGTTCCTCTTCAGTTGAGTGCAGATATCCCCGGCCAGCGAGATGCACATTGAATCATTCATGATCCCGGGATGCGCCACGGTGGCCCGGCGCGATTTAACGCAGTCCAGGAAATCCCGCACGTGGTTCATTGGGCGCTGTGTCCTGGTAATGTAGTCCCCGACAACCTTTTTGTATTCCGAAAGCAGTGCGGGAGATGACACGTCCGGCATTGAATACCCGTCCGCAGCAGCAGCCCATCCCTCAGAACCGTCGAACCTCTCGCCGCAGGAGCCATGCCAGTAAGGAGAATCACCCATGCTGTTACCACGAATCATGACCATCTTCAAGCCATCGGCCATATGAACAACGAGGTTGGGATTCTTAGAATCGTACTCTATCTCCATCGACCGCCTCTTCGTCATATCCAGGCCGGCCAGGCACTGGGCAATCGTATGCGCACCCCACATCGCAACGTCGGTGGCAAAGTCATGGAAATGGTACCAGCCGCTTGCCAGATAACCGGAATTGTAAGGCCTCCAGGGACACGGGCCCAGCCATATATCCCAGTCCATATCATCCTTTGCAGGTTCCGGCTCTGCAGGCAGCCAGTCGTGACGCGCTCCGTCACGCCAGCGGATATCGGCATAAACTGTGTGAAGCTTGCCAAGCCGGCCGGTGCGGGCCATTTCAAATGCAAAAACGTGATTAGCCTCGCTGAGCCTCTGTGTTCCGGTTTGATAGACACGCCCGTACTTCTTCGCGGTCTCCACCACTTTCAGGCCTTCCATCATGGTGAAGCAGGACGGCTTTTCGCAGTAAACGTCCTTGCCGGCTTTCATGGAAAGAATAGAGGCCGGTCCGTGCCAGCGGTCCCCGGTTGCAATCAGCACGGCGTCAATGTCCGTCCGCTCTGCCAGCATTTCACGCAAATCCCTGTAAGAGGCGCAATCAGTGTTGCCGTACCGGCCGTTCACCTGGTTCATGGCTGCATCACGCCGGCTCTTCTGCACATCGCAAACAGCAACAAACTGTACATCGCGCTCGCCCAGCGTCCAACCCAGGTCGCCGGCTCCGCGCCCGCCGATACCGATTGCGCCCATTACAATCCGCTCGCTGGGCGCCACTGCCCCGCCCCGCCCCAGCACCGAGGCAGGAACAATTAACGGAAGAGCCATGGCCCCGCCGGCAATCGCCGCTTTCCCGAGAAACTGTCTGCGCGACATTGTCGATTTCGGATTTGATCTGTCATTCATGGCTTTTCCCCTGATTCTAAACGCTTCTGCTTCTCTGCGACTTGCCTACTTCAACTCTTTTAAAATGATGTTCTTGAACTGCACTTTCATCGGCGGGCCCGGATGCATCTGAAGGGCAATGATTCCTGAGGTTGCCTTCGTCTCGTTGTCCGTGATCTGGCACATCAGCACGTCGTTGATGTAAAGCGTGATTTCCCTGCCGCGGCACACGATCTTATACTTGTTCCAGTCTTCCTTTTTGAAGTTCTTGAGCAGCTCAGCGGAGTCCCCGATCTTCTTGACTTCTTTCTTTCCATCCGCGGTGATCGTCACCTTCTCGCCGCGGGCTGCAATAAGTCCGCGCTGGTGATGGTAAACATATCCGACCAGCTGGCCGTCACCGCTCATGTCGGCCTGGTAACCGAACGTGTCCCATTCCGGCCTGGTTTCCGAACGAATCTGGATCCCGGAATTAGCGGAATTGCTCAGCTTGAAGTCCGCGGTAAGTTCAAAATCAGACGGCTGACTGTTTGTCCACACCAGGTAATTGCACTTCTTGCAGGGTTTCCCGGCGGTGCTCTCCGCAGTGAGCGCGCCGTCTTCAACGGTCCACCATCCAGGTTCCCCGTCCCAGCCCGAGAGATTTTTGCCGTTAAACAAAGCCTTGTCTTCAGCAAGAACTGCGGTAGCCATAATTCCGAAAACAAACATCAAAGCGCTGAACATCTTCCTTCTATTCCAATTCATTTTGTTCCCCCGGTTTGAACAGCAGCAAGGCGGCATAGCCTTCATATTCTCTTGTATACCAGGAGTTAGCACGAAACATACCAAGAACCCCCGGATTTCCCCGGCTTATTGTATTGCACACTGGCGCAAATGGTTATGTACATACTGGACATTGCCGGGCAGGACCCGGACGGTGAGAACTGGATACTGCCGTATGCATTGTCAGCATACCATAGTACCCTCTCCCGTTTTGAAAATAACTTCAGCCGTCAATATTTCTCAATCGCGTTTAAAAATCTGAAATGCCTTGTTAAGCCGGATAATCTCGGGTATTTAGTTTCAGGAATCAATGAACTGCGGATCCTTCCATTTTATTCTGGTGCTCTCACTGTTCCTGGTCCAGGGATCCACACCTCTTCCTGCCGGCGTGGCGCAGGACGAGGAGTTGAAAACCCAGTTTACCGCACTGCAGGCGGATATAAAGAACCGGAAAACTATTTCCGCGAGAAAGCCATGGATGCAGAATCCGGCTGCTTCAATACTGGACTCCGACCGCGATCCGGCCGATATAGTTCTGAGGCGCTCTGCCGCCCTGCTCGCCGACCTGAAAAAGAAAACATCCGGAAACAGTCTTGAGGACCTCGAAAAGGAACTGGAGCAGCTGCAGGCTTCAGGAAAGACAATTGATGCGGCAAATGGCGATGCAAGATATAAACTGTACTCCGATGCCTGCAGCCTCCGCCGCCGGATAGCGTTCAAGAACCCGCTCCTAGGTTTCAACAGGATACTCTTCGCGAAGCATCACCGCTCCCTCTACAACCACATGTGCGACCAGTATTACGGCATGGCGGCAAGGCCAGGCGGCGGCCTCTATATTCTTTCCAATCCTTTCAGCAATAAACCGGAGGTCAGCGACTTGCTGGCCGGTTCGACCGTGGTTAACGGCCGGCTGAAAGGACAGAAGCTCAGCGGCGGTCCGAACAGGCATTACAATATAAGCTTTGACGGAATGGGAAACCTGCACGGCGAGGAAACCGAAGGCGGCTCATTCCTGTCCCCCGATCTCTCGTATGACGCCAAAAGCATCCTGTTCGCCTATGGCGAATGCACCGGCAGCAGGAACCATGACCTTCACACCGATCCGAAACGTGGTCACTGGGCCGAGGGCCGCTGTTACCACATATTCAGGGTGAACACTGACGGATCAAACCTTGAGCAGCTGACCGACGGGACATGGAACGATTTCGATCCATGCCTGATGCCCAGTGGACGGATCGCATTCATATCCGAACGGCGCGGCGGCTATCTCCGGTGCGGGCGGGTCTGTCCAACCTACACGCTGTACGACATGGCGCCCGACGGCAAAGACATCCGCTGCCTGAGTTTCCACGAGACAAACGAATGGCATCCTACCATTGCCAATGACGGCAAGATTGCCTGGACTCGCTGGGATTACATTGACCGTCATTTTTCCGCGGCGCACATGCCCTGGACCACGACGCCTGATGGCCGTGACCCGCGCCCGATCCATGGAAACTATGCCTGGAGGGGAAACAGGCCCGACATGGAAATGAGCCTGAAGGCAATACCCGGCACGACAAAGTTCGTAGCCACCGCCTCACCTCATCACGCCCAGGCATACGGATCGCTCCTGGTAATCGATTCGCAGGTTAAGGATGATGACTCCGGTGCACCGCTGAAGAGGCTGACCCCGGAAATCGGGTACGTGGAAACCGGCGAGAACGGAACGGAAACCTACGGCACACCATGGCCGTTGAGCGAGGATTACCATTTGTGCGTTTACGATGCATATACCCGGCGTGAAAATGAAATCAGCAGGACCGGTTACTCCGGACCCAACTATGGCATATACCTTGTAGATGCGTTCGGCAACAGGGAACTTATATACCGGGACCCGGAAATTTCATGCCTGCGCCCGATACCGCTGGTGCCGCGTTTTAAACCGCCGGTTATCGTGGACGGAAGTAAACACGTTGAGGGCAGCACAGCGGAGGCAAGGGTATCAGTGGTCAATGTTTATGATGCCCTTAAACCCTGGCCGGCAGGAACAAAGATCAAAGCGCTGCGGATCTGGCAGATCATTCCGCAGTCGGTGCCGGCGTTCCGTAATATGGGCGTCCAGGTTCCCGAGACCGGCTCCTTGAATATTGCGCGGTATGTTCTCGGGACTGTACCTGTCGAAGAAGACGGCAGCGCTCACTTTCTGGTACCGGCCAGGCTGCAGGTTTTCTTCCAGGCCCTTGATGAAAAAGACCTGGCAGTCCAGTCAATGCGTTCAGGAACCCACTTCCAGCCTGGCGAGGAGATTTCATGCCAGGGCTGCCATGAGCCCAAGAACCGCGCGCCCGTTCCACTGAAGGCCGAGCCGATGGCCATGAAACGTCCGCCCTCAAAACTCCAGCCTGATGTTGACGGCACCAATCCTTTCAGTTACCCCCGGCTTGTCCAGCCGGTGCTGAACAAGCACTGCGTGGACTGCCACAGGAAGAACACGGACAAAGCTCCGCGGCTGGACCCTGAAATTGCGGTAATGAGCGGGAAATCCTACATGGACTTCAACACGCGTTACTATGCCTCATACGTCAGCCTCGCCCCGAAGTACGGTTTCTACGATTATGGCAGGGACAATGGGAAGACGCACCGCACGACGCCCGGGCAGTTTGGCGCGCTTGCATCCAAACTTTACCCGATGCTGGCGAAAGGCCACCACGACCTCAAGCTGCCCCAGGAAGACATGCACCGGATAATCGTCTGGCTTGATTCATGTTCACTCTTCTACGGTGTGTACGAAAAAGAAGGCGGCGAGGCCCAGCTCCGCGGCGAAGTAGTCCGCCCGACACTGGAATAAGTGATCACAGGAAATTAAGATAGTAGCTTAAAACACTGGTTCCGTGCTTGTATTGCCAGGTGTTTCCAATGGAACCATGTCTGAAAAGATAATACTTCGTCTTCCTGTCTCTTGTTCCGGAAGCATCTGCAAGTGAATACATAACTTCCACAACAACATCCCTGGGCGTAGAGAAGTTGAAGACGGGGTAGCTGACCTTTACCGACTCGATGTTCAGCCTGGCAGTAGTGATTGAGTTAACAGCTTCCTGCAGTTTATTCGCATCCCCCGAATTACAAGCCTCCCTCAGCTTTGCCGCCTCGTTCGGAGAATAGTCGGAAGCCAGTTGCACTTTCAGCTCTCTCATCAGGGAGCTGTCATCTTTCTTGTCACTGAAAGTCATAAACCTTGCAGCAGCGGCTCCCGCCAGGACAACGAGCACTACAAAAGCCTTCCCTCCTGTCAACTTGATCTTTGATTCACTCATCGGCGTCCTTCCGGTTCCAATATAGCCTCCGGGGTAATCACGCCCCGAGTGGCACGTGATCACGCCGCCGGGGCGGCTTCAATCGCAAACCAGGTTTTCAGTTTCTCAGTGTTCTTCTTGTCGAAACTGTAATTGAGCTTACCTACCGGATGGGTGAAGGACAGCTTCAGCTTGTTTGCGTCAGGATTAGCAACGGCTTTGCGAATATCCTCCTTTGTCCCGACAAAAGCGCGCATCAGGTCACGCTGAATAAAGAATGCATTGCCATCCATCAGCTGGGCCCGGCATTTCCGGTCAGAGGTCTCTACGACCGAAGGTTCGGTTTTCAGCTTTTTCTTCAACAGCGTCTTGCACATCTGTTTGGTAGTTTTGATCTTCTCCGGCTCGACTGATGCAATTTGTTCGCGAAGGTGCCCGAGTTTTATATAGGAGTTGGCAAACACGACTGCAATGATCAGCGGGAATATCAGCCCCCGGGGCTCGAAGGTACCGATTACCTGGTAGTTGAGGATAGAGATTCCGATATTCCATAACAACAGCAGGACAGTGACAATGGTTTCCGTCAAAAGGACCCCCAGTGTGGGCTTTACAAGGGCCTGGACTCCGGTTCCGAGCATCATTACACCCAGGATTACCAACCCGACATTCAGCAGAGTGTCCTGCATTGCATCAATACCGAGCGCTATGTTGATGACTCCCCAGATAATCGCGCCTATCCCGATATTGCTGATCAGTTTCCGCGTGCAGATGGCGGTCAGAGCCCTGTTCTCTTCTGTGTCGAACAACTTATCATGTGCCATATTGCTCTCCTTATCTACCGGTTTCTGTCTTGATCTTGCACTATCGCAGCAGCCATTTCACTCAAAAGTCCATCCATGTTGTTTTACTTTTTATCTCCTGAAACCAGCATCACTCCTGACTCATGAGCGAACCCCGCATTGAAGACTGTGCCGGGCTTTCTATTTCATACTGAGCAGCCATTTCATGGCTTCCCCGACGGTTTCGAATTCTCCGGTTGATTTTCCTCGATTAGCCTGAACGGTAGAGGCGAATTGGACGTTTTCCCGGGCCTTCTGTGGTTTTGGCAATACATACGCAATATGGAGAAAACCTGGGGTCATGGCTACCTCCTCGCCGAAGCGAAATGATTCCATGGTCGAAAAACTGTTGGTAGATAAATCACGCAAGTTGACAAGAACTTTGCTGCATGAATGTTCCTGGCAAAGCAGCGCCGCTGCCTTCCATGCCTCATAGTGGTCCTTCTTGCTGACCATTCCTGAACCAGTCACTCGAACCATGCCGTTTTGCTCGTCATATGACATCTCGTATGCCATGAATACCCGTCTTTCTCAAAACCCGGCGGACCGGTTTTATTGAAATATTTTACATTTCAGGAAATTTACAGATAGATCATGTTCGACCAATTTATGGTTTAACTTTAAACTGTAGGGCCGGGCCAATCAACAAGGAAAATTGCGTTTTTCCACAAACTCATCTGGGCTACTTCTTCGAACTGGAAATGTGCCGGACTCTCAAACGGTTGTCATTTGTTTCTACCAGGTTTGGCGCTTTTTTTCCCAACGACCGGCCAGGCGGGTGAATCTACGCGCGCAGTCTTCAGTATTTCCTCCGCCCTGGCAACAATCTCAGGATTCTTTGCCGCAAGATCATTCTTCTCGCCGGGATCATTTTTCAAATCATATAGTTCAACCGGTGCTCCTAGATTTGGCCTGACTGCCTTCCAGTCACCAAACCGCGCAGCCTGCATGAACCTTGGCTCGTGCAGCTCCCAGTAAAAATACGGACGCTTCGGCATTTCGCCGCCCAGTAAGGCCGGCACAACGGATATGCCGTCACTCTTAAAGTTATCCGGAACTTTTGCGACTGCAAGTTCCGCGCATGTTGGCAGGAAATCCCAGAACGCCCACGGCTCGTCACTCGTCCTGCCGGTTGGAATCTTTCCGGGCCACCGCGCCAGCCCGCCCTGGCGCAGTCCGCCCTCGTACATGGCCCGTTTATACCCGCGGAGCTGTTCCGCCGTGGCCTGTTCGAAAAACTTCCCGAGGTTGCTTTCGGGCGCAAAGCTGGAACCGTTGTCACCTGCAGAGAAAATGACCAGCGTGTTCCCGTCAATCTTCAGCTCTTTCAACAGGTCGATCACCCGCCCGACATCCCTGTCGAGCCTGGACACCATGGCGGCATAGGTTTTCAGTTCCGGGGCCCAGTCCTTCGATGCATATTCGCCCAGGTCATCTATCTCGTATTTCCCGTGAGGCAGTGTCCAGGCGGCAAAGAGGAAGAACGGCCCGCCGGCATGGGCTCTAATCCACTTGAGGGTGTCATCAGCAATCAGGTTCTGGGAATAAGTTTTTCCATCAAGCTCGATCCGCTTGTCATCGGAATACAGGTACGACGGGAAATAACTGTGCGCGTGCCGCTGACAGTTGTAGCCGAAGAAATGGTCAAATCCTTTCTTGAGCGGACTGCCTGTCGTCCCGAACATTCCCATTCCCCACTTTCCCGTGCAGGCCGTTGAATATCCGGCCGACTTAAGAAGTTCCGCAACAGTAAAGGTATCAGCCGGCAGGGGCATCTGGCCTTCTCCCGGCGCAATCTCGCGGTTGGCGCGAATGGGGCTGTGCCCCATGTGCAGGCCAGTCATCAGCGATGTACGTGAGGGTGCGCAGACACTGGTGCCTGAATACAAACGCGTAAACTTCATCCCCTCGCCGGCCATCCTGTCCAGGCTGGGCGTCTTGATCTTCTTCTGGCCGAAACAGCCAAGGTCCCCCATCGCCAGATCATCCGAAAGAATGAAGATGATATTGGGTTTTGCCTGAGCGGTGTCGCCGGATTTAAGAGTTCGATGTTCAATGTTCGATGTTGATTGTTCGACGTTTTCCCCTTCACTTCGCCCGGCAATTCCAAAACCCGCCATCCCCAATCCCGCAGTCCTCAGAAAATCTCTTCTGTTCATGTTCCACCCTTTCCTGTCAGAATGCTTTTTCAAGACTCTCAATGCTTTTGTAGAAGTCTGCAGGTGCTGATGGCATCGCCTGACCGCTTTTACTCTTCATTAATTCCGAAATACTGACTGCCGGATACTCAACCGTGTATTCTATCCGTATCGTCTGCTTCTCCTTCGGCTTGAGCGACAGGTCCCATTTCAACAATCCCTTGGAACTTGGTTTTGAAACCGGCCGTATCTCAACATCCCTGACTGTTATGTCCTTGTCTTCGGAAACCGGTATCCGGTCCGTGAGAGAAAGCGACACGTCCTTGTCCGAGAGGTTTTCCGCCGTGACATCAAACGCGACCTGCATCCGGGTCCGTTTGCCGCGGACGAGCGAACTGTTCCGCCGGTCCATCACGCGGGCGAGCTTGACCTGGTCGGCAACCCCGAGAAACACAGCAAAAGTCTCACCTGCCGCTACGAAGTCCAGATCTGTCTCGCCGAGAAATGCGCCGTCATGGTGCAACGCTGTCTGCCCGGGTAGAAAGGGCTGTCTCCCGGTGTTTACCAGTCGCAGCGTCCGCACCGCGTTGAGGAACATCTCCGGCACCGCGACTATCTGCTGGGACGATTCCAGTTCCACTTCGCCGATAGGGACACGAATTGGACGACCGTCAAACCGGATCATCGGCCTGCCAAGCCCCTGGAAGTGAGCCGTGGTTCCCCGGGTCTGGAGCCGGGAAAAGACAGTGGTTGTTTTTCTCTGGACATCGATCATGCGCAGGTTATTTCCCGTGAAATCAGGCCTGTTTCCTGCATCTTTCCAGTTCGCCTTGTTCCACTCCAGTTGCTGGCCCGCAAACCTCTGCTGGGCCTCCTGGAACGACACAGTCAGTCCACCCGTCATCTGCGCCAGGGACCTGCTGGAACCAAGCAGGAGGGCGTCGAGTTCGGGAATACGGATGTTCTCGGCAGACGACTGGGTTGAGAAAGACAGCACAGCGCCATCCCATTCCTCACCGGTGGTCTGGGTTACAACCGCGCAAGATGCCAGTTTAACTTTCTTCGGATCCGCTCCCTCGACACGCAGTTCATGGGCTGGCTCCCACGTTGCGCCGGGAAGCATGTACTTGAGCGACAGCTGGGCCTTCCGGGCATCGGCAGCTTCAATCGTTACTGTAACAGTGCACTGCTCAAGCTGTTTCATCTGCTGAAGATCATTCCGCTTCTTCTGCAGGATATTCAATTCCGGCTGAAGCTCGCGCACTTTCTTTCCAATCGCGCGGCGGGAAACGGCAATCTTGCGGAGGGAATCGGAAACGTAATTCACCACCCCGGCAAAATTTTCAACGCTTATGTCCCTGACCGCCGCGTCCTTGGGAAGTTTATCAAGGGAAAACGCCCTGATAGCTTCGATCTGCTTGGCCTGCTCGTCAAGAACCTTGAGCTCGTCCGTCATCTCGTTCATGCGGTCTTCCACTTCTCGCATGGCAGCTTCCGCCTTTTGAATATCCTCATCCCCTGCTTTCGCAAGATATTCCCTCTTGATACGCACATCTGCAATGCGGCCAGCGGATGCAGGCAGGAGCGAAACGCGTATCGAACCTTCGTCAACCCATCCGGGAAGTTTACAGAACGAATAAACTGCGGAGCCGGGCTTCAGGTTTGCCTCAGCGTCGCGCGTAACCAGCGCCCTGTCGGAATACACCGTCACCGCGCTTATACGCGAAGACAAATCAACACTCTTTGCCTCCTCCGACCTGACCACGACCGGACCTGCTACCATTACGAACAATGCAACATAAACAAGCTTCTTCATTCTTTCCTCCCTCCTTATATAATGAATATAAAGGAAAATCGATCATTTCGCCAGCGCATAGAGACGTTTCTGCGTGACAACATAGAGCACTCCGTTTGCCGCGACTGGACTTCCGCTTATCGGGCCGTCAAGTGTAGCGGAACTTATGAGGCGTTTCTCTTTCCCGGCGGCCAGGACAACAAATTCGCCGGCCCTTGTTCCTATATAAACCTTGCCATCGGCGACAAGCGTCGAAGCCCACATTTCGCCTTCCACGTCGTGGGTCCAGTAAGGCTTGCCGGTTTCGGCGTCCACGCAGTGGATCTTGCGGCCGGACTCCGCGACGAAAACCAGCCCGGCAGAAATAGAGGGCGTGGAAAGGTTGTGGCGGTTGAGAGGATAAGACCAGAGTTGCGCGGTCGTTGTCACATCGCCGGTCTTCGTGGCGTCGATGCACTGGAGCCACGATTCCCGTTTTCCCCACCAGATATCGCCGCCGCCTGCCACGTAGATCCGGTTTTTGTAAAACACCGGCATGCTGTGGATTATACTCGGCCCTTCCTTCCGGTTGCTGGTGAACTTGTGGACATTCTCCTTCGGGCCTGCAGGATCGATATCGAACCACCAGATCTTTCTAAGCTTTGCAACTTCAGGAGCTATTTCTTTTACCGGTTCAAACGCATAAACGATTCCGTTGGGACCAGCATAGAATATGATTTCCCTGCCGTTCACTTCGCCAAGCGCCGGCGATGACCACGTGCAGTGGAAAATGTTGGGCCCGATATGTTCATCGTCCCTGGCAACAATACGGCCGGTTTCCTTGTCGAGCACTATGAGGCAGGGCGCATCCGGCGAGGCTATGTGCCTGTGCGTGTCGTCCACGCCATTCGACGTATTTACATAGATAAACCGGCCATGGACGAGAATTGAGCAGTGTGCCGAATCATGCTGGCGGATGCCGCATTCCTTGATCATGTCAAACAGCCAGATGATGTCGGCATCAGTCTTCCCGGTTTCCAGAGGTGCCTCGCCGGAAGGAACCATGTGTTTGCCTTCTTCGCGGTATGGGCCGTCGTTGCCGTTCGCCATGCCGTTGATGTCGAGGCACAGAACCTCGGCGCGGTTGTTGACCACGTAAACCCGGTTACTCTCAACAGTAGGCGGCGAACAGTTACCCGCCCCCGTCCAGTCCCAGTATACGCTGGTGGTAATTTTAGGCGAAACGGCCTGCCAGCAGAAACTGCCGTCTTTTTCGTCAAAGCACATCAGCACGCCGCGGTCGCCCTGCTGGCGCTTGTCACGCGGATTACCATTGTTGGTGCCTATGAAAACTTTTCCGCAGGCAACTACTGGTGTTCCGTGAGTTTCGTTGCCGATCTCCACCGACCATTTGACGTTTTTTCCGGCAGCAGGATCAAAACTGCCCGGAAGGCTCTTCTCGTCAGAAACCATATTACGGGAATACCTCTGGCCCCACTGAGGCTGGTCACCAGCAACAGTTACAGAGCTGGCGGTAATAAGGATAATAAAGACAATCAGTATCATTAAGAACTCCGGCTGGAGTATGAATAGTGCCCGTATCATAGGAAATAACATTTTCGCTCTTTCTCCTTGCCAGCAGAAAACACATCTGATAAATCGAAAGATATCCGAAAGATAAAACAAAGCATTATGAACTCTAACGAAAGAAAAAAAGAAATATTAAGGATGCTGGCAGAAGACAGTAATATTCCGGCTTCGAAGATCAGCGAACTGCTCAAGGTATCGGTTGTCACGATAAGGAGCGACCTTAACTCGCTCGCAAAGGAAGGATTAATAGAACGGACACATGGCGGAGCATTGCCGGCATTTCACCAAAACATTGTGGACCGCCAGAAGAAAATGGTTGAGGAAAAACACCGCATCGCCAGGGCCGCGGCCGGGTTGGTAAATGACGGTGACAAGATTATGATCATCGCAGGAACTACGGCGGTGCTGATGGCAAAGTACCTGCTCGGAAAACGCGATGTCCATATCGTGACGAATTCGACTCTGATATTTCCCTACGCAAGGATGAACCCTTCCATTCACGTTACCCTTGTCGGCGGCGAATTCAAGCCGTCTGCCGAAGGCACGGTTGGCGTCCTGGCGCTTAAGGAACTCGAACAGTTTCACGTTAAGACCGCATTCCTCGGCACCGACGGGTTTTCCCTGAAGACCGGTATAACCGCCGACCTCTTGGAAAACGCGGAGGTGGGCCGCAAGATGGCAGAGCACGCCGAAAAGCGCATCCTCCTAGCGGATTCCTCAAAGTACGGAAGGGCCGGGTTTGCCATGATTGTTCCCATGAACCGCATGGATTTGATCATCACCGACAACAAGCTTGCAAAGAAGGAAATTGAACTGCTGAAAGAAAACGGACTGTCGATAATGACCGTCTAATCTGAAAGGTAAAGAACGATGGAGATCAGTTTCAAAGGGAAGACGGCGCTCATAACAGGAGCGGCAGGGGCCATTGGAAAAGGAATTGCCGAAGAGTACTGCGCCAGCGGGGCAAAAGTTTTCATCACCGATATTTCCCCTGCCGGTGTAGAGAAGACAGTAAAAGATCTCCAGGAAAAGGGACAGTGCCAGGGCCTGGCGGGTGATGTTACCAGCGAAACCGAAGTCATCAGGATCGTCGAAGCGGCGAAGAAGGCTTTCGGCGGTAAAATTGACATCCTCGTGAATGTTGCCGGGATCGTCGGCCAGGGAAAAGTCGAGGACTTGAAAGTCGAGGATTGGGACAAGATGTTCGCGGTAAACTGCCGCGGCAGTTTTCTCTTCATCAAGCATGTTGTTCCGCTGATGAAGCAGAACAAGTACGGAAAGATAATTAATTTCTCCTCTAAATCGGGCAAAACCGGTTCAGCGCTGATGAGCCACTACTCTGCCGCAAAAGCCGCGATAATCGGGCTAACCCAGGCGCTCGCTTACGAGCTTGCTGATTACAAGATCAACGTGAACTGCATATGTCCGGGCATCACGGAGAACACCGGCGTCTGGAGCAACGTGTCGGCGGGTTACATACAGAACCTGAACCTGCCTCGCGAGGAAGTGGTGAAGAAGTTTTCCGAGAAGATACCGCTGAAACGACTGGCATATATAAAGGATGTTGTCGCGATAACAGCTTTCCTGGGTTCGGAAGGATCTGATTACATGACCGGCCAGGCCGTCAATATTACCGGCGGCAGGGAAATGCACTGATGAAGAATTATGGAATATGGAATTAGAAGAAAGAGAGAAACGAATGAGCGAGAAAAAGATAACTAAAGAGTTTGTGGCGAAAATTATGGACCACGCCATGCTGAAGCCGGCGATGACGGATGAGGACATCCGCAAGGCCGCGGCGATGTGCCTGGCCAAAGGTGTCGGCGACCTGTGTGTCCGGCCGACCGATGCCGCACTCGCAGCAAAACTGGTGAAGGGTTCCGGCACGACTGTCGCGGTGGTTATAGGGTTCCCCCACGGCGCGAGCCGATCCGAGGTAAAGGCCATGGAAGCCAAGCTCGCGATCGAGGATGGAGCTAACGAGCTGGACATGGTAATGAACATCGGGAAATTCCTCTCGGGCGACTACGATTATGTCAAACGGGACATTGAGGCCGTTGTAAAAGTCGCGAAACCCAAAGGCGTCCTGGTCAAAGTGATCCAGGAGTCCTGCCTTCTCACCCTGGAACAGGTAGCCAGGGCGTGCGAGATATCAATTGCGGCCGGGGCCGACTTCGTAAAGACGTCGACCGGGTTCAATGGCGACGGAGCGACTCCCGAACAGGTCCAGGTCATGCTCAAGACATGTGCCGGACGGGCGAAAGTGAAGCCTTCCGGCGGCATCCGTGACTGGGACCGCGCGGTAATGTTCGTGAAGATGGGCGTTGACCGCTTGGGTGTTGGATCGGCCGACAAGATCCTGGACGGGGCACCGGCAACTGACGGATATTAATAATCAGGAATCGAAGATTTATGAGCAAAAGAGAAATGAGGGCGGTTGTTTATCACGCCCCGGGTGACATAAGGAAGACACAGGTTCCTCAACCGAAATGCGGAAACGGTGAGATACTTGTCAAGGTTGACGCCTGTGCGGTTTGCGGTACGGACATGAAAGCGTTCTTCTCGGGAAACCCGAGGATTGTCGCCCCAAAAATCATGGGCCACGAATTTACCGGAAAGGTCGTGGAAATTGGCAAAAAGGCAAAGGGGAAATTTCGTAAAGGGGACAGGGTTGTAATGGCCACGTCCATTTCCTGTGGAAAATGTTCCTACTGCAGGAGAGGATGGAACAACCTTTGTGCGGACATCAAGCCGATGGGTTTCTTTTACGAAGGCGGAATGGCCGGATATGTTGTGATTCCCGAAAGAGCGATTGCCAACGGTCACCTGGTCAAAGTGCCGGGCAGGGTAAAACCGGAACATGCCGCGCTTGCCGAACCCCTCAGTTGCGCGGTGAACTCCATGGAGAACTGCGATGTGAAGAAGGGCGACACGGTTGTTGTTATCGGCGCAGGTCCAATGGGAATCATGAATGGCTGTGTCGCAAGGGAGTTCGGGGCAAAGAAAATAATCATGGCCGAGGTGAACACGGACAGGCTCAGGCAGTGTGAAGCTTTTGGATTCGACCGGCTCGTGAATCCTTCAACCGAGGATCTTATAAAGATCGTAAAGGATGAGACAAGCGGACTTGGTGCTGATGTTGTTGTGGTTGCAGCGCCGGCGGCTGCTCCGCAGGAACAGGCCCCTGCCCTCGCAAGAAAACGCGGAACCATCTGCCTGTTTGCGTCACTACCCTCCGGCAAGTCGAACATCACTATTGATTCCAGGACTGTTCACTACGGAGAATTGAGGATCGTCGGGACAAGCGATTCAACCCCGGCGCAGGTGAAAAAAGCCGTGAAACTGATAAGCGGCGGTTCAATGCCGGCGAATAAGCTGGTTACCCATGTGCTTGATCTGTTTGAATTTGAAAAGGCATTTGAGTTGATGAAAAGCGGAGAATCCCTGCGCGTTGTGCTGAAGCCGTAGCCAGAAAGATTGCAGGGAATACCCCTCACCTCAATCCTCTCCCCCAAGGGGCGAGGAAGGGGAATAAAGAATCCTCTCCCTTCAGGGGAGAGGACTTAGGTGAGGGTGAAAGATAAAAAAGGTATTACTGAGGAGAACATTATGAAATTGAACCTTAAGAAGAAAGTTGCACTGGTTACCGGCGGATCGCGCGGTATCGGCAGGGCCATTTGTCTTGCCCTGGCTGCGGAAGGCGTGAAGGTCGGCGTCAACTATGTTTCCAGCAAGGACAAGGCCGAGGCAGTTGTTAAGGAGATCAAGAAGAAGTACGGCGTCACCGCAGTGGCTATCAAGGGGGATGTTGGGAGAGAGACTGATATTCTTCCGATGTTCGAAGCCGTGGAGCGCAAGCTGGGTCCCGTTGATATTCTCGTGAACAATGCCGCACATTGCCCGTCGGGTCCGATATCTTCCTATACACGTAAAGACTGGGAGCATACTTTCAGCGTCAATGTGACCGGCGCTTTCTTGACCAGCCAGGAACACATCAGGAGGCTCCGCGTAAGGAAGGCAAAAGGCAGGATCGTGAATATCGTCTCCCAGGCGGCTTTCCTGGGATCAACTTCCGGACATCTTCCCTATGATTCAAGCAAAGGCGCGCTGGTTTCCATGACGCGGGCAATTGCACGCGAGGTTGCGGCGGAAGGCATCAACGTCAACGCCGTGGCTCCGGGCATGGTGATGACCGAGATGGTGGCAGGGATCTGGGAGAAGAAGAAGGATTTCTACCTGTCCAGGATTCCCATGAAAAGAATCGCTGAACCTGAAGAGGTAGCCAGCGTGGTGGTTTTCCTTGCGTCGGATGCGTCGAGCTTCATGACAGGAACGACGCTGGATGTGACCGGCGGCTTGATGATGAGGTAGAGTTTGTAAGAGAGGATTTAATATGGCTATGCCAGGCGCAATCAGGACGAAGCTGTCCGTAATGATGTTCCTCACGTATGCATTCCAGGGCATCTGGTTCATTCCGCTCGGCACCTACCTGAACCGCGTTGGTTACTCGGGTGTTGATATAGGAATAGCCTACAGCACCTCTGCGATCGCGTGCATTATCGCGCCCTTTTTTATGGGAATGGTTGCCGACAAATTCTTCTCCGCCCAGAAGGTGCTGGGTGTTCTGAATCTTGGGGCGTCCGGGCTTCTTCTCGCTGCGGCACACTTCTCGGTTGGGCCGGACGGCACCGCTAACATGGTGGACGGGAAGGCCGGCCTCGGTATCTTCTATTGGCTCCTTGTGGCGCATTTCATCTTCTACATGCCGACCTGGGCATTGACAAACACCATTGCCCTGAGGCAGATGGATAATCCGTCAAAGCAGTTTCCAAGTATCCGCGTCATGGGGACAATTGGCTGGGTTGTGGTGAGCGCTATTACTCTTTTTGGCAAACAGATTAACAACCTGTTTCACACGGCGGAAAAATTCGAGATGACCGTTACGCCAATGTACATTGGCGCTGCCATCGGTCTGATCGCCGGGCTTGCGGCATTCTTCATGCCTAAAACACCGCCCGCCGGCAGGGACAGGAAGGTGACTGTTTCCGATATAATAGGGATCAAGGCGCTGGCGCTGTTCAAGGACCGGAATTTCGCAATATTTGCGGCAACATCCTTCCTTATCATGTTCGCTGGTTTGTTCTACTGGAACTGGGCCAATGTCTACCTGAACGAATCGAAGATGGAATTTGCCCAGCTCTGGCAGAGTACCGGCCAGATGTCCGAGACAGTATTCCTGTTTATCATGCCATGGTTCTTCGCGCGGCTGGGCGTGAAGAAAATGCTTCTCGTCGGATTGTTCGCATGGATCGCGCGTTTCATATGTTTCTCTTACGGCGTCTGGGGCACCGGTACGGCTGCGCTGGTTGTGCTGGGCCTGATGCTTCACGGTCCCTGCTATGACTTCTTCTTTGTGACCGGCCAGCTTTATACCGACAGCAAGGCAAGCAAGGATATCCAGGCGCAGGCCCAGGGCATGATATCGCTGATCACATTCGGGCTCGGCTGGTTCTTTGGTGCACGCCTGGCGGGCATGGTTGTGGACAAGTACGCAATCACCCAGATAGTGGACGGGACCTCAAAAATCATGGGACATCACTGGCATGATATCTGGCTGTGGCCGATTGGAATCGTGGCGGTGATCATCGCGCTATTCCTGTTCGGGTTCCATGACCACACCAGGGTCGGACATGATGAAGTTTCTACGGAATCGAAAACATGAAGACCGCCTGCAACTATATGAGGTTGCTATGGTAGGGCGGTTTGGCCCAAACCGCCGTGGAATACGGTAGACGGCGCGTTGAGCCAACGCGCCCTACCTTGAAAATAAAGACTGGAATAGCAAGGGTTTGAAATATGGCGAAGTATATGATGGGAATTGATAACGGAGGGACGATCTCAAAGGCGGCCCTGTTCGATCTCTCCGGCAGGGAGATTGCGGTTGCCTCGCGCAAGACCGCGATGCTCACGCCCAAGCCGGGTCATTATGAACGCGACATCAACGAGATGTGGACCGCTACTGCTGAATCCATCAGGGAGGTTATCGGGAAGTCCGGCGTAGACCCTGCGGATATTAGCGCGGTAGCCTGTACCGGGTTCGGGAATGGACTTTTCCTGACGGACAAACAGGGGAAACCCTTGAGGATGGCCATCAGCTCGATGGACAGCCGCGCCATGAGTTATGTTGAGAAGTGGCTGTCGCAGGGAAAGGATGACAAAGCCAGGCCCAAGACAATGCAGTGCCTTTGGTCTGGCGCACCGAATGCTTTACTGGCCTGGCTGAAGGACAACGAACCGGAAACCCTTAAGAAGGCCGGCTGGGTATTCATGTGCAAAGATTACATCAGGTTCAAACTCACCGGCGAGATCCAGGCCGAGCTGACCGATATGTCCGCCACCAGCTTGATGGATTTGCGGACGTACAAGTATGACCAGGAACTTTTTGATCTCTGGGGAATAAGCGAGGTGATCAAACTGATGCCGCCGATCGTAAAGACAGCGGATGTCTGCGGGAGGATCACAAAGCAGGCGGCGTCAGAGACCGGGCTGAAGGAAGACACACCGGTTGCCGGCGGGTTGTTTGACATTGACGCCTGCGGGCTGGCGTCGGGCCTTGTCGACGGAGACCAGCTCTGCATGGTTGCCGGAACATGGGGTAATAACCTGTTCATTTCCAGGAGTCCCGTGGTCGACAAGGATGTATTCATGACTTCCTGCTACAGTATTCCCGGGTATTACCTCATGCTTGAGGGAAGTCCGACGTCGGCCGCAAATTTTGAATGGTTTGTATCGGAATTCTTCCAGGCTGACATGAAGCTGCCCGAAAACAAGGGCAAGTCTGTTTACTCACTGTGCGCAGAACTGTTTGCGAAATCGGAAATGGATAAAGGACTATTCTTCCTTCCGTTCCTGATGGGAGCCAATGCAAATCCTTACGCCAAGGGATCATTCATCGGACTGACGGCGCGGCACACGAGGGGCGACATGATCAGGGCGATTTTCGAGGGAGTGGTTTTCTCTCACAAGTGGCATGTGCAAAGGCTCATGAAATTCACTAAGATGCCGGGATGCATCAGGCTGACCGGCGGCGCGGCGAAGAGCGAACAGTGGGTCCAGATTTTCTCCGACTGTTTCCAGGTGCCGGTCCAGATTCCTGACGGATCGGAGCTCGGTGCGCTGGGAGCTGCAATCGCGGCAGGCGTGGCGGTAAAATGTTTTGGAAGTTACGAGGAAGCCTGCGGGAAGATGGTGAGATTCTCCAGGACCCAGAAACCGGATCCGGCGCAAAAGGATTATTACAATCAGAAGTTTGAGAGGTATATAAAGATCCTCGCCGGGATGGATACGGTTTGGAAAGAAATAAGCTAGAATCAAGAAACAAAAAGGAGGTAGTGATGAGAAGAGCAGTAACGAGTGCAGTAGGTGCGGTACTGGTGGGTTCAATGGTTCTGTTGAACGGTTGCTGTTGTCCAATGAAAGGAGCATGCATGAAGGCGCGCAAGGCAAGTATCAGTTTCGATAATGCTTCGTTCTACGGCAAAGACGGGAAGTTCGATGTCGAAAAAGGCAAAGATGCGGTCATGGCATTGGCCAGGTATCACGGCTATCCTGTTTTCCCCGGGATGAGGGATAAACTCTGGGTTTCCGATTACGGCACCGGCCAGTTTACGAAGCTTGGCCTTGCAGCTTACATGTTCAAGAATAACGAGGAAGACAAATACATGCTGATGGATCTCTTTCTCCTGCCCGGCCAGATGCTGCCGGAACACTGGCACCTTGACGGCGACAAGAATCCCGCAAAACGCGAAGGCTGGCTCGTCCGCTGGGGCCTTTCGCATATCGTGGGTGAGGGCGAAGCGAATCTTGGCAAGGACGTAGTAATTCCCAAGTGCCACATGAATGGCGATGCCACGACGAAGCATGAAGCGGTGGCTACGGCAGGCATGTTCATTCCGCTGTCAAAGGTTTACACCCGCCACTGGCAGTTTGGCGGACCGGAAGGCGCGATAATCACGGAAGTCGCGAATGTTCATACTGACACCTCCGTCAGGCATTCGGATGAGAAGATCAACAACAACTTCCTCGGGAAGTAATAGTAATTGTTCCAGAAAAGCATGAGCGTACCCTCGCCTTGGTCCTCTCCCCTCAAGGGAGAGGAAAGGGAGGGAGGAGAATGAAGAAATGAAGAAAAGCTTTGCAGTAATTGTTCTCGCCATGTTGCTGGGCTTTATCACCAGCGTGCAGGCGCAGTGCCCGTGGATGCCGGAACTCAGGAAAACATCCATAGCGATCAACCTGCCGGAAGAGTACAACAGTCCGGACGGGATGGTCTGCGTCGGGGACACGATTTATCTCTCAATCAATAATTCAATCGATCCCAAGTATCCGGGCGTAATCCTGAAATTCGGGAAGGATTGCAAAATCGAAAAAGTGACGGATCTTCCAGCGCACCCGGAAACAAAGAAAGCGCTGCCGCTTGGCATTGAGATGGGTTCGGACGGAAACCTCTACGTCTGCGACGCCCAGAGTTTTGCCGGCGCAATGAACAACAAGTCGCGGTTGTTCCGCGTCAACATGAAGGACGGAAAGGCTACGGGCGTTGATGTTGTGGTCGATGGAATGGTAATGGCAAATGCGGTTTGCTGTTTCAAGGATGCCATTTATATTACTGATACCCAGATTGATCTCTCAAAACATCCCGCCGGCCCCTCTATCAGCGGTGTCTTCCGCATTCCCCTCAAGGAAATCAACGCGCTGAAGAAAGGCGAGACCATCCATCTCAAGCCGGGCGTGGCGGACAAGCATCTGATAGTTAAATTCGAAACGCGCAATCCCGACTGGCCGATAGGTGCCAATGGGATGACCTTCAATTCAAAGGGCGAAATGTTTGTCTGCAATTTTGCAGAGGCAAGCATTCACAAGGTTACTTTTGACGAGAAAGGAAAGGTAAAATCCAACGTCGTGTTCAGCAGGTGCCAGGGAATGGAATCCACGGACGGCATGAAAGCAGATGCCAATGACGATCTTTACGTGGCGGATTTCCTGGGCAACGCGGTGCACAAGATTGACGGCAAGACGGGCAAAGTCACGACGCTGGCCAGGAACGCCATGTGCCGAGGCGAGAATGGGGAGCTGGTTAATCCGTCGGAGGTCTGTCTCAGGGACGGAAAGGTTTATGTCTCCAACATCAACCTGAACCTGAACGGCAACAAGCACGACAAGCCGTACACGGTTGTTGTGTTCGACCTGAAGAAATAGGACCTGCTGTCAGGTGACATTTGGGAGTGCGCGGGCCTGACGGGATTCTGCAGATATAAAGAAAGCGGCGGCAACCTGCCTGCCAACGGGGTTTGGGTCAGGCGGGGCCGCCACACTCCAAAGACCGACTGTGTCGGTCATAAAAAGAACAGGAACCGAAGGAGAGCAGAATGAAAATATCAGCCATAAGAACAGTAGTAGTATTGATCTGCTCTCTCTGCTTTGCCGGGACGGTGAAGTCTGCGGAACCAGTCGGAACGGAAAAGACAACGTCTTCTCAGCTTCTCTTGTCCCGGGGCATCAAAAAGCTGGTTTTCATAAAGCGGTTCACCTACAACGCCTCACACTATTATACCGAGTATATCCAGGGGTCCTTCATGCCGGGCGGCAACCTGTGCATACTGGACCTGAATGACGGATCGGTGAAAGAACTGCTTCCCGAGATGAACAAAGGGGTTTTCGAGCGGCTCGACGTTTCGTTCGACGCCAGGAAGATTGTCTTCGCCTGGAAGGCGCAGGCCAACGTAGGTTACCGCATCTACGAGGTGAATGTTGACGGCACGGGCTGCCGCCAGGTCCTTATGCCGCCTGCCGACGAGGCAGAACTAGTGCGCAAGTACCGCAATGGCTACCACCACGGTACCGATGACATGAGTCCGTGTTACCTGCCCGACGGCGGAATCTGTTTTGTTTCCACGCGCAGTCAGTACGGCATTCTCTGTGACAGTGCGGACTGCCTGACTTCTACGACGATGTTCCGCATGGATGCGGATGGAAGCAACATCAGGCAGTTGACATCAAGCGCGGTAAGCGAGCAGACTCCGATTGCGGCTGAAGACGGACGCATACTCTATTCACGCTGGGAATATGTCGACAAGGGCGCGGTCAGCGTGAAGTGCATCTGGTCGATGTATCCCGATGGGAGCGGATCCAGGGAAGTTTACGGTGCCGACATAGCGTTGCCGCCGACAATGACCCAGCCCCGGGCAATTCCTGGCGAACCCAGCGGCTACGTTATTCTTGGCACGCCGCACTACCCGCAGATGGGGGTCGGAACCGTAATCCGCCTCGACATGACAAAGAATATCAGGACTCGTGAACCGATGACTTATATGACGCCTTACACGGATATTCGCGCCGAAGGCGGTTTTGCCTTCAGGGATAAAAACGGCAACTGGCATGGCGATGGCAGGGGGAAAGGCCCCCTCTTCCGTGATCCTTTTCCGCTGTCAAAAGACTGCTTCCTTGTTGCCCACAAGCCGTCCGGGCCGGACTGCAACGACTCAAAGGCTTACGGTCTTTATCTTCTCGACGAGAAGGGCAACGTTCAGCTCGTATACAGCGATCCTGACATATCATGCTGGGTTCCTTATCCTTTGAAACCGCGCAAGGTGCCGCCGGTTATTATTTCATCTAAAGATAAGAACCTCGCACAGGCTAAACTGGCCAGGTGTGTCGTCACAGATGTCTATCACGGACTCGAGGATGTTCCGCGCGGGACAATTAAATATATACGAGTGCTTGAACAGAGACCTCGTCCATGGTCAGCACGCCGCTACTACGACGGCGATCTCTACGATCAGCAGCATGCCGTGATAACGAAGGATACCCACCTTGGGCTCAAGGTCCAGCACGGTATAGTGCCGGTGGAAAAAGATGGTTCTGCCAATTTCCTGGTGCCATCTGACCGGAGCATGTTCTTCCAGGTGCTTGACGAGAATTACATGGCCGTGCAGACAGAACGTACGTACGTGAATTACATGCCTGGCGAAGTGCGTTCCTGCATAGGATGTCACGAAACACCACAGTCTGCAGCTGGCGCCGGAAGGTCACACGGAACGCCATTGGCACTGAAGCGCGCTCCATCGACGCCGGGACCGCAACCGGGAGAGAAGGACGGACATCGTGTCATTGACTACACGCAGGACGTCCAGCCAGTCTGGGATAAACACTGTCAGAAATGTCACAGCGGTGCTGAGCCCAAAGGGAATCTCAGTCTCACCGGCGATATGACGCAGCTGTTTAATGTGTCTTACGAGAGGCTGATATCCAACAGGCAAAATGGTGTGCTTGGGCTGATAATCGGGGAAAACCATCCTAAGACAGGAAACGTGGAGTACCTGCCGGCGCGTTCGCTTGGTTCACATGCCAGCGTACTTGTAGCGATGCTGAGCAAGGGAAAGGTCAAGCTGGCCGACCCAAGGAAGGCGGAACGAGTTGCCAAGCTTACGGAAGTTCACAAGGACATAAATCTGGCGCCGGAAGAACTGCTCAAGGTGACGAACTGGGTTGACACCAACGGTCAGTATTATGGCAGTTACTGGGGAAGACGAAGCCTGCAGTACAAGGGAATGCCGGATTTCCGTCCACTGCAGACTTTCGAAATGGCCACCTCAAACATAAATCCGTATCCGGAACAGCCTGGCAGGAAATAACGCCGCTTCCTCAGGGCTCATGGCGTGACATGACTTCAGATATTGCCGAAGAGATCTCGTTGAAGGTAAAGGGTTTTGTCAGTATATAATCAACAGCTCCAGGTTTATCCCCTTCCAGGTTCATCGTATCACCAAAGCCGGTAAGCATGAGCACTTTGACGCCAGGCGACACAGCCTTTACTGCATGCGCAACCTCGTCGCCACTCATGCACGGCATGGCTTTGTCAACCGTAACGAGATCATATTTCCCGGCTTTGAATTTCCCGATAGCCTCCTGGCCCGTCCCTGCCATTTCAACGTTGTGGCCCGCGTGCTTAAGATACCTGACGATAAGGTTCCTTGCCCATTCTTCATCATCCACCACCAGGATATTCAGCCTGGGAACAACAATGTCTGCCTTTGGCGGCAACGTCGTATTTTCACGGGCAGTCACGACCGGAAGACGAATCGTTACGGTTGTTCCTTTCCCGGGAAGACTTTCAATCAGCATGGTACCACCGTGACGCATGACAATGCCCTGGACCATGGAAAGGCCTATGCCGGTACCATGTTTGCCCTTGGTCGAGAAGAAAGGCTCGAGACATTTCAGCTTCACCTCTTCCGTCATCCCCATCCCCGTATCGCTGACACTGATCGCCCGCCAGTCGCTGTCACCTCTGGCGCTCAACTTGATGATTCCCCCCCTCGGCATGGCATCAATTGAATTCATTATAAGGTTTATGAGGGCTTCTCTGAGCTGGCTCTCATTCGCGTATAATTGCAGATCGGCCGCCGCTTGTATCTCGAAAACAACGTTTCTGCCTTCAGCTTCAGCTTCGGCTTTCCATTTTGGCTGGGTCATGTTCTTCACGTCATCAAAGAGTTTTGCGGCATTCAGAGGCATGACATCGAGAACCTGGTCCGGACGGTAGAACTCTGTAATGCGCTTCACAATCTGTACCGCATCCCTTGATGCCGAAAGGATATTCCCGGCTATGGACAGCGCCTCTTTCCTGTCATCGAACACAGCAGGATGGTTAACCAGGTAATCTGATAGACCCACTATCGGCATCAGCGCATTATTGAAATCATGCGTGATGCCGCTAGCCATCTGGCCCAGCGCCTTGAGACGCTCGTTCTCAACCATTCTCTGCTGGGTGCGCTTAAGAGCATCTATCGCTTCCTGGAGCTGGAGGTTGCTCTTTTGCAGATCATCTTCCACTTTCTTGCGCGTGCTTACATCCCTGAAACTCCAGACGCGGCCGACTATCTTCCCGTCCAGGCGTTGCGGCCGGGAATAGCGTTCAAAAAAACGCCCATCCTTGAAAGCCAGGGTATCAAACGACTCTTCGGCTGGCTGCGCGTACAACTCGTGAACCTTCGCAATAAAAGCCTGCGGATCCGATAACTGGTCCAGCACATAATCCAGCAGGATTTTATCATCACGTTTCTCAAGCAGTGAAGACGGAATACGCCAGAGTTCAACAAAACGGCTGTTGAACAGGGTAACTTTGCCGCTTGTGTCAATAACCAGCAGGCCGTCGGCGCTTGACTCGATTGTGGCCTGAAGAAGGGAGAGATAATCCGCCCTCTCGAGTTCCGCCTTCTTCCGTTCAGTTATGTCCAGGCAGATTCCCATCATCCGGACTGGCCGGCCCTGGTCGTCATACTTGCCCTCTCCCACGGAATTAATCCAGCGCACCTGCCCATCCGGAAGCACTATCCGGTAATCGCTGTTCAAAATAGTATGTTCTTTCAGCGCCCGGTCTATCCGGAGGCTGGCAACCTGAAGATCATCAGGATAAATTATGCCCTGCCACGCTTCCAGCGATACTTTTGTCCTTCCCGGATCAAGGCCGAAAAGCTCAAACATGTGGGGCGTCCAGTCAATATGCCCGGTGACTATGTTCCAATCCCACATCCCCGCCTTGGCTGCTTTCTGTGCCACGTCAAGGCTCTCATTCGTCTGCCGCAGCATTTTCTCAACGCGTTTACGCTCGGTACGGGCGCGCAGGCTTATGATGCCAAATGCCAGGTCGGCTGACAGCTTCTCAAGGAGTATAATTTCGTCCGGATGGAAAGCATCGGTAACCTGGGCGTAAATAACAAGGGTCCCGAAAGTACTTCCACTTTCTGCCAGGAGCGGCAAGGCAATAACAGACTGATAACCGCGCTGCAGGGCTGATTCTACCCAGGGTTCACTCTTTGCATTTTCGGAAATATTCTGGATACAGCAGGATTGACAGCTTCGGATACACCTTCCGGCCGGCTCACGTCCATGCTTCGTGTCATCCCAGCTGATTTCGGTCTCGGTGAGGTATCCGTACTCCCTGCCGTACCAGGCCACAGGCCTGACGATCTTTAATTCATTCTGCTCGGCATAACCCACCCAGGCCATGCGGTAGCCAGCAACATCGCAGATGATACGGCAGATATTCAAAAGCAGCGCATGTTCATCCACGGCCCGCACCATTGCCTGCATGCACTCGCTGATGGCCCGCAGCTCCCGGTTCAAACGCCGCTGGCGCCCCTCCGTCTGCTTGCGTGAAGTAATATCCTGCGAAATACCGATAACACCCGATACATTCTTCTCGGAATCCCTTAACGGGCTCTTTGTTGAAAGGAAAATCCGGTCCCCTTTCGGCGATCGCACAAATTCCTCGGTGACCTCGGAAACACCCGATTCCATGACACGCTGGTCATTCTCCATCGTGGCGCGCGCGATTTCCGGGTCATCAAAAAATTCGGCGTCTGTTTTGCCGATCACCTGGTCGGCAGGTTTGCCTATTACCTCGATTGTCGCCGGGTTGGCCATAAGCATCCGGCTGAAACGGTCTTTTACGTACACCAGGTTCGGGGTTGCTTCCATCACGGAGCGCAGGACTTCGCGGCTTTGGGCCAGCTCAGTTTCCGCCTTCTTGCGGTCGGTGATGTCAATGAAAGATAATGCCAGCCGTCCCGGTCCGATTGCAATAACAGTGCCATGGTAGTAGCGCCTGATCGAAGGGGAGTAACGCTCGTACTCCTCCGGCTTCCCGGTCTTCGCTACCCTCCCAAGCATGTCTAGCCAGTCCTGGGGCATCTCCTGTGCCACTTCAAGTACGCGTTTGCCGACAACCTGTTCCCTCTTCCGGCCGGTCATCGACTCGTAGGCCGCGTTTACATAGACAAACCGGTAATCGCAGAGGTTGCCGTTTTCGTCTCGAATAACATCGATGAACGACAAGGCGCTGGCCGCTTTCTCAAAAAGCAGCCTGAACCGGTCATCGTCCTGGAACTGCCAGTCCGGCCGACTACCGGCGGGTTCCGCAGGAGAATTCCCGGACGCCCTGCCCTTTTTCTTCCCAGACGGTGTTTTCATCTTCCAAAACCCTGCCGCTGAAATCCTGGAGAATTCCGGATTGAGTTATATTATGATTCTAAACGACTTCAGCTTCTTAAGTTTATCCCACCCCGTGCATGATAACAAGTAATAAGAGAAATTTACTGGCCGTTCAGAAAAACATTACATATCTCATATGGACAAGCGGATTCACCGGTGCTAGTGTGCTACGATTTTCAAGGAGAAAAATATGCCATCATTAAAGCAGTTGAAGCAGCTGGCAAAGAAGCACGGAACACCGCTTTTTGTGGTCGACCATGACGAACTGCGCCGGAACTATGCCACCTTTAAAAAATACCTGCCGCGCGTCCAGGCATACTTTGCCGTAAAGGCAAATCCCGATCCCGCGATTGTGAAAACGCTCTTTGAGGCCGGATCCAGTTTTGACGTTGCATCAATGCCTGAGTTCATGATTGTCCATGAATACATCAAGGACATGCCGGCCAAGCAGAGACAGGACTGGATATGGGACAAGATCATCTATGCCAACCCCATAAAAGCCAACGAAACTTTGCAGGCGCTTGACCAGTACAAGGCCCTTGTGACCTACGATAACTCGGAGGAAATCAAGAAAATCAAGAAGTACGCCCCCCACTCCGGCCTCTGCCTGAGAATCCGGGTCTCGAATACAGGCGCCATGGTTGAACTGTCGTCCAAGTTCGGCGCGTCTGCCGGGGAAGCAGTGGATCTTATTCTCGAGGCCGAAAAGGCCGGGCTGGTCGTCGAGGGGCTCAGCTTCCATGTCGGAAGCCAGACAACCAACTTCGATAATTTCGTACAGGCCATCAACGTCGCGGCAGAAATCTACAAGGAGGCAAAGTCCCGCGGTTACACCAAGATGAACCTCCTGGATATCGGCGGAGGATTTCCTGCTCCTTACGATCCGACGGTCAAACCGTTCCGTGAACTGGCAAAGACGATCAATACTGAATTGGACCGTCTCTTCCCGAAGGAAGTCCAGATCCTCGCAGAGCCGGGCAGGTTCATGGTTGCAACAGCTGGAACCGCCGTCTCAAAAATTATCGGCAAGGCCGTGCGCGACGGGAAACTCTGTTACTACATTGACGACGGTGTCTACCACACTTTCTCGGGAACCATATTCGACCACTGCCACTATCATCCGAAAGCTTTCAAAAAGGGACCAACTCAAATCTGCACGGTATTCGGACCAACCTGCGACGCGCTTGACGTCGTGTCGATAGCAGAAGAACTGCCGACAAATCTTCAGCGCGGCGATATGCTTTACAGCGAGAACATCGGCGCGTACGGCAACGCCTCTTCGACATACTTCAACGGCTTCCCGCCGGCAAAAGTCGTGCATATTAATCAATAAGGGACTAAAGGGACCAAAAGGACCTAAGTATCGGCACTAAACGCAATTATTACGACGGTCATTCTTCTGTCTTGAACGCTCGTTTAGCCTGACGCGGGTCATGCGTTCACGTAGACCGCCTTCCTTTACAAAGGCCTTCTCCTGTTGTCGAAGTTGCTGATCCAGAAGATAAGTTGTTACCTTGATCAGGCCAATAATAACATTCACGCAAATCGCCGGGTCTGGATTTTCGATGCCCTTCCTGAAAGTTTTGTAGTTTGCGCCCCGTTGCCGGTTCAATGCCCGTAGACGTTTGACGTAGACACGATCTTTTGGCCATTCTTCAAGGCCGCGGACTCTTATGAAGTCGCGATAATCCGTAAGCAGTTCTTCAAGGCTGGCTCGCGCCACACTGGTTAGCTTCAACTCCATTTCCTTGGAAGTCCAGGAAGCCTGACTGCCCTCGACGATATTTTGTTTTCCAGAACGTGCAGCCTGAATCATCTGGTCATTGGTCCGGTCACGCTTTTCAAGAAAACGGGAACAGAAACTGACAGTGGCATCATAAACGATTTCGGCTTTCTGAAAAGACAGCAGATCCTTGTAGCCGCCATGAGGCGGCATGATGCGCTCCATCACGGGAAATCTCCCTGAGAAAATGAAAGAGCCACAAAAGACCAAAACGACAGAAAAACTATCTTTCTAATTTTAGGTCCTTTACCGTCCCTTTTGTCATTTCTTCCGCTTCTCTCCTCCGCACAATTTCTTCAGCGCTTCCGCCTGGAACTTGGCATCGATGGCGATGATCGGGTTGGCAGCGGAAACCGTAACCGTGGCAGTCGATTCCTTCAGTTCGGTCTTGAGGTCCCTGACCGTACCATTGAACGATGCTTTGCTGCCGGGCTTGATTTCTTTTACATCTGTAGGCAGGCCGATCTTGTCCAGGATCTTGATGAACGGTTCGGGATCAAGCTCTTCGACGTTGACCATTTTCTTCGCATCCCACAGCCCGTTGGCCACAAGCATTGCTGCCGCAACCGGCGGAACTCCCGCGGTATAACTGATGCCCTGTGACTCGACTTCCTCGTAACACTTGTGATGGTCAGAAACCTGGTAAATGAACACTTCCCGCTTCTTGCCGTTCTTCAATCCCTTCACGAAGTCCCCAATGCAGGTCTTGCCTGTGTACTTCGGAGCCAGGGTCTTGGGATCAGGCAGCAGTGCCTTGACAACCTTCAGCGGCACAACATCCTGGCCGGTGGTCAGCTTCACAGGCAGGTGCGAAAGGAATCCCAGCGTCCTGAGGACCGTGAACACGTTGATGTAGTGATTACCGAATCCCATCCAGAACCTGATGCTGTTCGCATCAATGTTCTTCGACAGTGAATGCAGTTCGTCATGTCCATTCAGGTAAATCGGGCACGGCCCGGCGACAGGAAAATCATAAACGCGCTTCACCGAATGGGTCGGGTACATCTTCCATTTCCGGTTGATCCAGGTCCACACCTTGACAAACTCGCGGAAGTTTATTTCCGGGTCAAAATTGGTCGCAAAATACCTGCCATGCCGGCCGGCGTTGACGTCCATGATGTCAATTGTATCAATCTTGTCGAAATATTTCTTCACAGCCAGCGCCGCGTAGGCGTTAACCACGCCGGGATCGAATCCAGCGCCAAGAATCGCCGTCAATCCTTTTGCCTTGCAGCGTGCTTTGCGTTTCCACTCGTAGTTGGCATACCATGGCGGTGTTTCGCATACCTTGTCCGGCTCCTCGTGGATTGCCGTGTCAATGTATGCCGCGCCGGTTGCCAGGCAGGCTTCAAGCACCGACATGTTGATAAATGCCTGTCCAAGGTTGATAACGATTTCGGACTTTGTTTCCCTGATAAGCTTGATGGTTGCGGGGATGTTCAGCGCATCAATCTGGCGGGAATAAAGCTTCTTCGATTTGTCCTTGATATGCTTCTTGCGCCTGACGCTGGCGATAATTTCATCGCATTTGGATTTAGTGCGTGACGCGATGCAGATGTCACCCAGCACATCGTTGTTCATTGCCGCCTTGTGCGCCGTAACATGAGCAACACCGCCAGCCCCGATAATCAGTACATTCTTCTTCATCATGCTCTCCTTATGAAAGACTCGAAACGTAATCCTTGTATCCAAAACTTCTTACCGTTTCAAGAGTTCCATCCAACCTTTTTACGCAAATTGACGGCATGGGCATGCCGTTGAACCAGTTCTTCTTGACCATGGTGTATCCGGCGGCGTCGGCAAAACGGACCGTACTGCCGGGTTTCAACCTTGTCTTCAAACTGTATTGCCCGAACACGTCACCGGCAAGACACGACCGTCCCGCAACCATGAACTTGAACCGACCCGGGCCTGGCGAAACGATTCTCGGGCTTGTGTGATAAATCAGGTGGTCCAGCATGTGAGCCTCGGTCGAAGCATCGACAACCGCAATGTCTATCTCGTTGCGGACAACATCAATCACGGTCGTCACCAGTTCCGCGGAACCGGTGATTGCCGATTCACCGGGCTCCAGGTAAACCTGCACGCCGTATTTCCTGCTGAATTCTTTCAGCCTCGCGCAGAACTTCTCAACCGGGTAACCGGGCTTAGTGAAGAAAAGTCCCCCGCCCAGGCTGACCCACTCCAGCTTCCTGAGCAGGTCGCCGTATTTCCTGCCGATCCGGTCGAGGTTAACTGAAAGGTTCCTGAAATCGTTGTTCTCGCAGTTGAAATGGAACATCACGCCGCTGATGAGCCCGGCAACCTTGCGGAGGGCCGCGGCATCACGCACTCCTAGCCGGGAATACCTGCGCGCCGGATCAGCAAGGTTGAAATGCGAATAGCTGAACCCGGGATTGACCCTGATCCCGATTTTCATGCCGCGCGCCTCGCGGTGGAAAGCCGTGAGCTGTGAAACCGAATTGAAAATTATCTTGTCTGCATACCGCCGCACCTCGCGGACGTCATCCCTGGAAAACCCCACGCTGTATGCGTGAGTCTCCTTCCCGAATTTCTCGTGCCCCAGCCGAGCCTCGTACACACCGCTGCTGGTGGTGCCGTCCATGTACTTCCCCATCAAACCGAACACAGACCAGGTCGAAAAACATTTCAGGGCAAGCACGGATTTAGCACCGGAAGCCTCGCGTACATGCCTGATAATCTGCAGGTTCCGGAGCAGTTTCTTCTCGTCGATAAGGTAATATGGTGTCTTCAATTGCGTCATCAGCCGCATGCCTTTCTAAAAACGCAATCCTACGTTCATCTTTACAGGATTGTCAATCTTTAGGAGCCATAACCGGTAGCGTCATTTTGAGCTTGTTGCACTCTCCTTCCGGCATTAGCATCCCCCGAAGCTGCAGAAAAAAGAATTGCAGGAAACTGAACCAAATGTTCAAAACGCGGGACTCCTGCATCATCCGGCTATATTTGTCACAACAAGGAAGGAAATTTGTGCGTTATGAAATCTATTACCCGTAAGACTGTCATGTTATGTGCCGTGCTGCTGAGCGCAATGACGATGGCCGCCGCAGGTGCAGAGAAGAGCAGCGGCAAGGCGATCGACGACTACAACTTTGCCGTCTGGCTCTACAACGACGGCAAGTACGCGCTGGCGGCGGAATCCTACTCCGCTTTCCTGAAGAATTACCCGGAGCACGAAAGGACCGCTGACGCGCGGTTCGGCCTGGCCCAGTCGCTGTTTCACACTGACAAGTTTGACCAGGCGGCAAAAGAATACGAAACAATCCGCTCGGAATGCACCAACTTTACCCAGAACGCTGAACTTCTCTTCCAGCTCGGCCAGACTTACGTGGCGCTGAACCGCTTCTCCAACGCCGCGCCGCTGTTCGAACAGGTGCGCAGCAGGTACAGCGAACATTACCTCGCGGACTGGGCGGTGGCCAGGCAGGCCGCATGCCTCATAAGCATGGACAAGAACAAGGACGCCGAGGCCCTCCTCAAGACTTTCATCGAGAAATACTCGGCCGAAAATACGGCTGCCGAAAAGATGCAGGGAACAAAAGATATGCTCCGGAAACTCGAAAAGGCAGGAATCAAGGCCGGCGACGCATTCCTCAGCCTTGTCGAGCGCAGCGTATTCTCATATGCCTTCGCACAGTTCAACCAGAACCGGTTCGGCGACGCCCGTAAATCTTTCGAGCAGTTCCTGTCAAAATACCCGAAGAGCGAACTGCAGGAAGAAGCAAGGTTCCGCCTCGCCCAGTCGCTGTACCGCCAGGAGGCTTATGACAAGGCCGCCGAGGCATATGCCTCGTCAGCAGAAGGAAACGGCAAGTTCGCAGAACCTGCAGGATTTGAACTTGGCCTGTCCCTTTACAAGGCAGGCAAAATGAAGGACGCTGCTGATGCGTTTGCCAAGGTGGCAGAACGTTTCCATAAAGGTGCGCAGGCTTTAAAGGCTCGCCTTTATTCCGGGACGTTCCTTTTCGAAGCCGGTGATTTCAAGGGCACCATTGAACGGCTGGAGCCCGTCGCAAAGACGAAGAAGGACATGGCCGACGAGGCCGCCTACTGGGTAGCCATGAGCCTCCTGAAGCTGGGCAGGAATGCCGAAGCCGAACAGGGGTTTGTTGACGCGCTTCGCGATTTCCCGAAATCGTCAGTCGCAGGTGACATGCGGCTTGGACTCGCCGACGCCAGGCTCGCGCTCAACAAGTTCGACGCCGCAGCGGAAGCGTTCAAGGATTTCGCCGAGAAATTCGGGGACTCCGAACAGGCCCAGCGCGCGCTTTATTCCGCCTGCGTTGCATTCCACCGCGCCGACAAGTATACAGAGTCCGACGATCTCTGCGGCAGCTTCCTGGACAAGTTTTCAAAGAGTGACATGGCCCCCCAGGTCCTCTTCCTGAGCGGCGAAAACCGCTTCCTGCTGAAGAAGTACGACAGGGCGGCAGAGCGCTACAGGGAGTTCCTTGAGAAAGCCGACAAGGCTGCGGACCGCATTGCCCGCGCCCGGTACCGCATGGCATGGGTGCACCGCTACGCGAAGAAAAACCAGGAAGCCCTGGCCGAACTTGGCAAGATTGACGCGAAGGCCGCTGGCGATGTCATAGCGACAGAAATGAAGTACCTCGAAGGCGTGTGCCTCTTCGAAACAGGCAAACACGACGAAGCCATCAAGGCCCTGAACACCTATCTCGACGCGAAAGACCATTCACGCTTCGGGGATGACGCTCTCCTGAAGGTCGCTGTTTCTGAAATGAAACGCGACAGGAAGTCCCAGGCGGCAAAAAGCCTTGAGCGTTTCCTCAAGGAATATTCAAGCAGCGAACTGCTCCCCCAGGTCAATTACCAGCTCGCCGAGTGCTATTACGACCAGAAGGAATACGCAAGGGCAGTTGAGAAATACACGCTGGTTGCAGACCGCGAAAAAGCCGATGACCTGACCCCTTACGCGATGTTCGGAATAGGCCTGTGCTACTACGACCAGGAGAAATGGACCGAAGCCGCAAAATCCTTCAGCCAGATGGCCGAGAAATTCCAGAAAGCCGAACTGACTCCGCAGGCATTATACAGAAAAGCCCGGAGCCTGATGAAACTGAAGAAATGGGCAGACGCCGACCAGGCGTTCCGCGCGCTGGTCACCGCATACCCGAAGCACGAGCTCGCCCGCACCTCGCTGATAGCCGCTGGCACATGCCTGCAGGAACAGCAGAAATGGGTGGATGCCGCGGCAACCTTCAAGGCCGTAGTCGACGACTACACGGCCGGTGAAGACCAGGCCCGTATAATCTACGAACAGGCATGGTCCTGGCGGCAGGCCGGCAAAGAAGATGAATCACTGAAAGCATTCAGCCATCTTGCGGAAAAGTTTCCAGCAGATCCGCTGGCCGCCGATGCGTACTTCTATCTCGCCGAGGCAAAATATAAGGGCAAACAGGATGCCTCAGAGACTCCAAAGCTGCGCAAGGAACGGCTGGACGAGGCCCTCGCCCTTTACGAAAAGGTACTGGGCGCCGCGAAGGACAAACGCCTGGCCGACAAGGTCCACTACCGGATCGGCTGGTGCTGGTGGCTGACGGAACAGTATTCAAAGGCCGCGGACGAATTCGACAAACTGATAAAGGAATTCCCGGGCAGCGAACTGATGCCCGACGCCCTCTTCCAGGCCGGGCAATCATATGCCAAGGCAGGAAAACCGGATGCCGCCGTCGAACGGTTCCAGCAGCTCACCGGCAACGGGAAATTCGCGTCGTTCGAGTTCCTGCCCGACGCTTACCTTGGCACGGCCAACTGCCTGATCATCCTTGAAAAGTTCAAGGACGCGATCACGCCCCTGGAGACACTGATAGACAAGAGCAAGGACGACCGCGTGCTGGCGCAGGCGCACTTCCTCACCGGCAAGGCCAGGTTCAACCTCAAGAAATATGACGACGCCATTGAAAGCTTCCAGGAGGTAACAAAGCGCACTAAAACGGAAACAGGCGCAGAGGCGCAGTTCTATACCGGCCAGGCACTTCAGGCCAAGAACGATTTCAAGGGCGCAATCGTGGCATACCTCCGCGTGGTGGCACTTTACCGCGAGCAGCGTGAGTGGGTTGCCGCAGCCATGTTCGAAAGCGCCAAGTGCAGCGAAGCGCTGGGCGACAAGGACCAGGCCAGGAAGAATTACGAGGACATAGTCAAGAATTACGGCAATACAAAATGGGCAAAACCGGCAAAGGAGAGATTGTAAGCCTGTTGAGCTGCTTACCCTTTTCCCTTAAGGCAGGGCGAGGCCTCTGGCCGAGCCGAAAGATTTAATTGCGGAAACATTCTTTTTACGTATCGAGTTACTAATAACAAACAGGAGTTATACATGACCAGGAATTGGTTCGTCCGCACATTGGTGGCAAGCCTTATGATTCTAACTGTCGCGGCGGCACAGGCGCAGCAGCCTGCCGCGCCCGGACAAAACAAGATTGAGATCAAATCCGCGCAGAAAACCCAGCCTACGCTGATACAGCTTCTGCAGAAGGGCGGCCCGGTAATGTACCCGCTGTACCTCTGCAGCATCCTTGCACTGGCGTTCGCAATTGAACGGGCGTTTAGCCTGCGCCGCCACAAGGTATCACCTTCGGAAACAATCCAGCTCCTTGATGCCGCAATGGCCGCGATCCCGGAAGGATTCAACCAGGAAGAACTGCTTGCCAAACTGGAGGCGGCACCAAGCCCGCTGGCGAGGATTGCGGCAGCCGGAGTACGAAGGACAAACAGGCCGATCCTGGAAATTGAAAAAGCCCTCGAGGATGCCGCCGCAAAAGAGGTAAACAAGCTCCAGCGGAACAACCGCGTGCTTTCAAGCGTGGCCAGCGTTTCGCCGCTTCTCGGACTGCTCGGAACCGCAACGGGAATCATCCGAACATTCATGACCGTGGCGGCAACCGAGGAAGCGCTGGGCAGGACCGAACTCCTGGCCGGCGGTATATATGAAGCCCTCGTGGCAACAGCCGTAGGACTCACCATCGCCATCATCGCGCTGGTCCTGTATTTCTTCTTCCAGGAACGCGTGGAACGGCTTGTGTCTGAAATCGACGACGAGGCAACCAAGCTGGCGGAACAACTGGCCGCAAAGAACTGAGCAGGAGGCAACAATGAAGATCAGACAGCCACCTCATGATTTTTACGGAATTAACGTCATCCCTATGATCGATACGATGATGTTCCTTCTTATTTTCTTCCTCATGGCAACAAAGTTTGCCGACATTGAGCGCGATGTGCGTGTGAAACCGCCGGGAAGCCGCAACGCCAGGCCGGTTATGGCAATGCCGCGGGAACTTGTGGTCAATGTCGGCAGGGATGGAAAACTCATAGTCGGCGGACAGGAACGCCGGATCGAAGATATCGACCGGCTCATCAAGATCGCGAAATCCGACAATCCCGACCAGGCTGTTGTGATACGGGGCGACAAGCAGGCCGTTCTGCAGTTCGCCGTGAATGTCCTCGACATGTGCGAAAAGAACGGCGTGGCGCATACCTATCTCACGACCATTCAGGAAGCAATGTGAACGAAACAATCGATCCGAACCGGGACTAAGATGTGAGCAAGTATTCTCGAATGAAATCAGGGCAGTTCCGGATGTGGGCGCTTATGGCCTTGTGCCTTATCGCCGCCATTGCGGTCAGCCTGTTCGCCCCGATAACATGGCGGGATTATTTTATTTCCCTCACAACGCAGTTCGGCTGGCCGCTCGTGGCGGCCATCCTCACCTCGGCAGTCATTATCGTCATAGCCCTCTATGCGGCCAAACGCAGGAGGGCCTCCGGGATAGTCGCCCTGAGCCTTTTCATAAGCATGGTGCTGCACATGGTTGCCGCATCATTCTTCGGCTTCATGGTAATCACGACCACTTCAGACGAGTTTACCCGCGAGGAAAAAAAGCAGGAACTTTCTACGGGACTGCCATCGCTTGCGGAAAGCATCCTGAGCCAGGAAGTCCGCGCGAAGTTCACCGAGTCTGTTCTTCCCGATGCCCGCAAGCTGGATACGGAAAAGAAATACTCAACCGAACAGGCCGACAAGAAGAATGTTCCCGCTCCAAAGCCTGAACTGAAACAGCCAGACATGCGCGAGCCGGAACCCGAGAAAGTAAAAGCAGAACTCGCCTCAAAACCTAAGGCAAAGGTTGAGGAAATACTGGCAAAGGTTTCCGAAAAGATCCCCGACGTAAGCCAGGCAAAAGTGACCGCTATAAAGCAGGTAAAGACCGAAAAGGAAGTCCAGAACATCGTTAAAACCACGCCGAAGGAACTGAAGATCGAACCGGCCAGGAAGACACTCCCGGACAGGCCGGATACCGCCGAGAAGATTTCAATGGAAGCCAGGCTGAAAGATGCCCAGCGCGAACAAATGCGGGAGAAGATGAAGGTTGCCGCTGTCCAGCCGGCCGGCCAGAAAAAGATTGAAGAAACACTCCAGAAAGCCTCGCTTACTGAAAAAGCCAACAACCTGAAACTTCCGCCGGGAACAATGACGGCCACGGCAAAGACTGCGGAGAAAGAGGCAAAGGCCCAGCTTGCAGCAAAGGGTTCTTTTGACGTTTCACACAAATTGGCATCAACCCCGGATGCGCCATCGGCAAAAATGCTGTCACGTGAACTCAGCGCGGCCCCTGTTACAATTAAATCCGCCAGCCTTGCGGACGCAGAACTTGCCCGCGCGGAAAAGATGCCCGCCATAAAGGATTCCGTCAAACTCGACGTTTCGAAGGGACGACTGTCGCTTTCAGAACCTGTACGGATAAGCGACACGATTGCCGCCGCTGCAGGAACTGGGTCCGGCGACAGCGCCCCGGGCCGGGTCATTTCCGCGCGTCCGGATCTCGGCACCGCAAGGAGCGGACTGGCTCTTTCCGCCGGCGATTCAACAGTCAGGCCAAAGGCAAGCGTGAAACTTGAAGGCGGCAGTGGAACCGCTAAAACATTTATTTCCGGCAAAGGCGGCGACAAGGGCCCTGCACCTTCCGGCAGATCAAGAGTGCAGGAAGGATTGCTGGCATCATCGGGCGGCGGTGCCGCAAGCCACCAGCTGGTTGATGTGAGCGGAAATGCCGAGGCACTCAATGCCGTGAGCGCAAATACCACGGAACAGGGCAGCGGTACGGGTGGTAATTTCCCGGCAGCCCTGGCGCTCGTCAAAGCCGACACCGGAGTTGACGCAGGCGTTGCCGGACCCGCTCCGCGCAGGCCGGGCACCAGGAACGGACTGCCTGCAGGGTCGTCATCTTCTGGCAGGGGAACCGGATTGGGCGGCGGAGATCTTGCCGTGCCGGCGGCTCTTCCGCGGGGAGGCTCAGGCATTACAGGCGAAAACCTGTCGGGCAACTCCACGAATACTTCCATCCTTGCATCGCTGATCGATGTCGGCGGTGAAGCTGTCGCTGTAACCGCATCCTCAGGCGGCAATATGACCGGCATCATCGAAGCTTCGGGCGGCGGCCCGCGTGAAGGACGCCAGGATCTTTCGGCAGGAAGGATCCAGGGCGGATCCCCTGCCGGCACCGAGGAAGGCTCAGCGCTTAGAGAAATACTGGCACAGGAAGGATCTATTTCCGGTACCGGCACTGAAGCTTCTCATAAATCATATATGCGGGGGGCTGCAGTCGCAACATCAGGCACCGGGCCGCGGACATCCAAGGCGGTAGTGGAATCGACACAGGCAGGGAATGGCAGCGGTACTGGCGGCGCAGCAACGCTCAACGCAAAAATCATACCCGGCATAGTGGAGGCATTCCAGGGCGGCGGCTCGGCGGCAGAATCAGGAAGCGGCGGGAATGCGGCACAGGAACTTGCCCGGGTCGAAATGCGAATCGGAAAATCGGAGGCAGGAATTCCCCAGTCAGGCGGAGAGGGAAAGATTGCCCGTGCGACCCTGAGGACAACATCCGGCACGGTCACCGGACATGCTTCCAGCCTGGTTGATTCGGATGTTTCGTCCGTGAATCCGTCAACAGGAACGAAAAGCTCCGGGCTTGATAAGGACTTCGTCCTCGCAAAGGCTACCGGCCCGGCGGCAGCCGGCGGCGGGACGTTCTCCCTCGGCATATCCGCCCGGGAAGTTGCAGGAGAAACGGGTTCAGCTTCGTACGGCGGAACCGGTTCCTCTTCGGGACCATCCTCAAAATCAGATGTGCGCGTGGCGAAAGCCGGCGGACAACTGGTAACGGATTCAGTGCCGGGCGGCGGAGGAGGCACGGGATTTGATTCTTCAAGCATGTCATCATCGGCAAGCAGGCCTCCGGCCAGGATGGAAATGAGCCTAGCCGGCACCGGCAGCGCCATGGCAGGAAGATCCGCCAGCATACCTGCAGGAAATACTTTGAACGAAATGCCGCGGACTGTTATTTCGTCGGAGCTGTCCGACGTGCCGAAATCGGTACCTGAAAAGGCGATTTACAAGCTCAGGACGCCTGAGCGGCGCAAGGAAATTGCCAAGGAGATGGGCGGCTCGGACAAGACGGAACAGGCTGTCGAGCGCGGGCTTTCCTGGCTTGCCAAGGCGCAGAGTGATGACGGCCGCTGGGATGTGGACGGATTCAAGACGCTCGCAAAGAACGGCGGCGCCGGCGACAGGTCGGAGGACGATGTGGCCCTCACCGGGTTGTGCCTGCTTTCCTACCTTGGCGCGGGATATACACACGTAAAAGGCGATTACAAGGAGACAGTGCGCAAGGCCGTAAACTGGCTGATAGTCGGACAGAAGGAGGACGGCGATCTTCAGCGTGACGGCCAGATGTATGGACAGGCCATGGCAACCGCCGCCATATGCGAGTGCTATTCACTGACGGGCGACAAGCGGCTTCTCGAACCGGCGGAAAAGGCAATCGGCTTCATTCTCAGGGCACAGAACCCTGAAGCCGGCTGGCGTTACCAGCCGCGCAAGGACAACGATACATCGGTTACAGGCTGGCAGGTTCTTGCCATCAAGAGCGCCATGATCGCCGGCATCAAGATTCCTCCGCAGCATTTCGACTGGGTTGGAATGTGGCTGGACAAGGTGCGGCTTGGGAAAGAGGGCGGACTGTATTCTTACATGTCCGGGCACGGCTCAACGCCAACAATGACGGCCGAAGGCTGGTTCTGCCAGCTTATGATGGGCGAACAGACAAAGACACGGGGACAGACGGAGACGATACCATACCTGATGGCGAACCAGCCTGTCTGGTCTCCAAGGGATCATTCTATAAATCTGTACTACTGGTACTATGCCACCCTGGCCCTGCATATGTCAGGCGCCCCCGAGTTTGACAAATGGAACCAGTCGCTGACGAAAGCGCTATTGACCGGACAGGTCAAGAACGGCGCGGCAGCCGGAAGCTGGGATCCTGTATGCATACTTGGAGAAAGAGGCGGAAGGGTCTACACCACGGCCACGGCAGCCCTCTGCCTGGAGGTCTATTACCGCTATCTTCCGTTCTACAAGCAGAAGTAACGAAGATAGAAGTCAGCACTCAGAAGTCAGAATCCAGAATAGAGAAAATGGAATCCACACCCTCACCCTATCCCTCTCCCCTGAATGGAGAGGGTATTCTCATCACGCAATCTTCTCTCTCGCAATATCTTTACTGCCATCTGCCATTATCTTGTTTTCTTGCTCAGAAGTTGAAGATTGTTTCACCGCGAAGCAGGAACAAGGGTGAACAAGTTAGAAAGAAGATTGATTGGTTACGGCCATGGGCCACGCTGCGTCATCCGTGATCCATTCTCCTTCTGATTCTGACTCCTGAATTCTGGCTACTGAATTCATCCTCTATTATTTATCCGCCGGATTACTTTTGCCGGCAGGAGAAATAATGGAAATTTCGATGCGGCGGTTTGCGAGATTGCCGTTATCGAGATCCGCCTTCTCCTTGGGCTTGCTGAAACCGTATCCGACAGCTTCCGTCCGGCTCTTGCGCACTTTCCAGTGGCTGGACAGGTAATCCTGTACGGCCTTGGCCCGCTTCTCGGTGAGTTTCACGGCATCTTTCTCGACGGAATTTTTCCGCTGGTCAACATGGCCTTCGATCTTTGCCTTCGCGCCTGGCTGGTCACGCAGTTCCTTCCCTATCACATCCAGTTCGCCGAAATACTGGGCTGTAATTTCAGAACTGTTCTCCGCAAATTCAATGTGCAGTTCGTATTTCTTCACGTTCTCAGCTTTTTCCACGGGAGCGGCAGGAGGAATTTCGACCGGCTTGACTGCCGGAGGCGCAACCGGCGGAACGGCGGAGCTTACTCCGGACCTGCCCGCAGAAGGAGCCGAAGGAAAGCTCCATGTCAGGCCCAGGCTGGCGGTTGCATTCCACTCCGGATCGGTTCCCGCAAGAATCACGCGCGCATCGGTCCGGATCGCCCACTGGCTGTTCAAATGCCACAGGATACCGGCGCCTGCGCGAAGTTCGGGCTCATACTGGCAGTCAAAATCGTCCTCATACCTGATCAGTCCGCCGCCAAAAGCAAGATACGGATCAATCGTCTTCGAACGGTCAAAGTGATACTGGCCTTCCAGCGCTATTCTTGTCGAGCGGGTGTCGTGAATTCCCTGGCTCGTATGTTCTTCCAGCCGCGATATCCTTGCGCCATAGCTGTTACGGAAATTCTCGTCGATATCGGGCGCAACGCTCAGGATGCCTTCCAGGGTCCACTTCTCGTTGAGATCGTAACCAAGATGAAGGGACGGAACCATCGTGTCGTTTACGGCTTCGTCACCTTCATAATCCAGCCAGCCGGCGGTTATGCTGATGTGCCACTGCGATCCGGCTGCGGCCTCTTCCGCTGCTGCAGCGCTCTTGCTGAAACCCATCCCGAGGATAATGGCAACCATTGAAAATGCTGTGCAGTAACGGCTATAGTATGAATTCTTCACGATTGGTCCTTTCTTTTGAGATTTGCCTGGAAAGCAATCTACCAGATATTCCTCCAAGAACAACAGGAAATCAGAACTCACCCAATCCTTCCTGCCGATTCAAAGCTATTATTTTGTTCGTTGGAAAATGGCATTTTCATATTTTCGTGCCGGCCGCACACAGCAGCAACTGAAGGCTCCATAAGGAGTAATGCCTGTTTGGGAGTGCTGCCAAAATCAATTCCGCGCAAATGGTAGGGCGCGTTGGCTCAACGCGCCGCTGAAATTCCTAATAATTACGGCGGGTTCAGCGAACCCGCCCTACCTGAAATCATCAACAACTCGTTTCGGTAACACGGCGTCAATAGGTGGCCCGTGTATTCCTATACAGGAGCCACAACCCAAATAGAGTAAAAGCAAACTGAAGATTGAATCATCGACATCACTGCCTGGGTTCCTTCCGTGGGTGTTCAAAGTCATAGAAGTAGCGGTTCGGCAGCTCGGTGTTTGTGCCGCGAAGAACGGCCCTGAGCTCCCTGCCATGGAAAAGAATCATCCTTAAGAACAGCCAGTCGCCAAAATGATCAAACTTACGGCAGGAAGTTGTGATGTATGCCCGGCGGAGGTTGATGAACTTCTGGCTGCGGGTACGCCCCAGGATTTTCAGGCGTTTCGCGAAATCCAGGTCCTCCGCAACCAGGAGCTTCCCGTTAAAACCGCCAATGGCCTCGAAGTCGCGACGGTAACACCAGTAAAGCCCGCCGCCCAGCCCGGCAAGGTAAATGATTCCCTTGAGGAAGAACAGTGAGAGGGCTATTCCAATCGACATCCGCTCCGGCTGGATCGGGACCGCCCCGCCGATATATCTCCCTGAATGCAAGGCCCTTTCGATTTCGGAAAACATGTTCTCCGTCATCCAGCTGTCGGCATCAATAGTCACAAGGATCTCGCCGGTAGCAGATACGGCGCCCGTGTTCCGGATCATGGCCAGATTCCTGCTGTCGTCGATAACGATCCTGGCTCCATGTTCACGGGCAATCTGTTCCGTGGAATCAGTACAGCGGTTAAGAACGACAATGATTTCAACCTGGCCGGGATATGCCGCTGCTGCCCGTTCAATAGAGTCCAGGCACTTGCCGATATATACTTCTTCGTTATGTGCCGGTATGACCACCGAGAATTTCATGCGGATAATTTCAACGCTTTCCGCCGGCCGGATCATTCCTGTCTTTTGCCGATCTCCGGTTGTCCATCTCGGCTGCGGTCAGCTTTTCTATCTCGCCGAAAAACTGGGCGGCAGAAAGACATGAGAAAATCACGATAAATACAATGCTGATAACGACAGTCTGCCTTTCCTGCTCAAGGAAGGAACGCGCAAGGATAAGGGCCGGTAACGGAAGAATGTAGGCAACGAGCCGGAATTTTCCCTTCATAGTGCCTGCGTGGAGATTGGAGGCAATCAGCTTTGGACTGTCCATCTGGGCGAATCTCCGCCTGTTCGATGACTGGTTTATCAGCAGGGGCGGGAACACCATGGTTACAATTACGCCCACGACAAACACACCTATTATTACCGGATCCATATTCCCCTTATTAGCTTATAGTCCTACCTTAGTACAATTATTAGTCAACGTCCTATTCTCTTGCGACAACCTTTTATTTTTCCCAATCTACTCAAATGGCAAGAGATGATTGAAACCACAGATTAACACAGATGAACTCTGATACTGCTGGGTTTAAGATAATCATCCTATTCATCATCTGCGTTTATCTGTGTTCATCCGTGGTTACACTTTCTTCTCTTTATTCTCATCTTCGCGTTCTTTGTGTTGAGAAATGCTTCTCATCGAATCTTTAAACGCAAAGCTCGCAAAGTAAAACAAACTTCCTAGTGCTTCTGCATTCTGGCTCCTGACTTCTGGTCCTCCTGGACCATCACGCCGTAGCCCCGACTCTCCAGGAGGTCGGCGCGAAGGCGGATGTATTCTATTCTTCTATCTTCTTTATTTTCATGTTCCTGAAGAAAATCGGCGCGCCGCCGTGCTTTCCCTGGAACCCGATATGGCCCTTTGTCGCCAGTTCGGCCATCGGCTTGCTGAGCCACGGCGGAATTTCCGAACCGTCCGGATTCTTCTTTGCTGACGTCCACTTGCTGATGTCGGCTTCGGTGACGAGTTCGCCGTTGAGCAGGACATAGATCATCTTGCCCTTGCAGGCGACGGTCATATGGTTCCATTCCCCCGCCTTCTTGCCGACCTGTTTTGCCGGTGCCAGATGGCCGAAAAGCCCGCCGCACTGCCAGTTCTTTGCAACTTTGCTCCATTTCTCGTTGTAGTCGTCTAGGATCTGGATCTCGACCGAGTTGGGAATCCAGTTGCCGGTATCAGAACAGTAGACAATCACGCCGCTGTTTGCCGCGTCGCCCATTTTAAATTCAAGGTCGAGCATGTAGTTCTCGTACTGATCCTTTGTCCAGATGCACTGGTCCTCGCTTGCCGTCAGCTCGCCGTCCTTTACCGTCCAGATTCCCTTGGGGTAAGTCGCGTTCGACAGGTCATCCGCGAAAAGATTCTTCCAATCCTTTGTATCGGGGTGTTTCTTCATAGGCAGTTCATCTGCCGCAAAAACCATCGCCGCCAGCGCTACTCCAATTGCCATTGTCATTATCATTGTTTTCATCACTCTATTTCTCCCTTGTGCTGCCCAGGATAGCAGAAACACTTGAGAACTACTACTGGTTAAAAATTCTTTGAACAGATTAAATACTCACGCCTGACAGGAACAGGCAGGAAATCCCATTTCCAAACTATTTGACGGACAAAATACCTTTTTGACAATTTTGCATAAGGGGGTTATGCTTCTCAAATGGACATATTCCGCAGAGAAGACTTTCAGCAATGGGGAGCAGCGGGTGGAAAACTCAGCATCCGTCACCTGCCGGCTTCTGTTGCCCGGCAAATGGCTTTGAAGTCAGCAGAAGCCCGAAGGAGCGGAGGCAAAGCAGGGCAGAGACGCGAACAGAAGCCTCATGGCACACAGGAATGGGCATCGCATAACATCAACATCCAGCTCGGTTGCGAGCATGATTGCCGTTACTGCTACGCAAAATCGATGGGAATACGTTTCCGACGAGCAACATCAAGATCCTGGCGCGAGCCTATTATCCTGAAAGAAAAGGTTGATCAGCACTATCGAAAGATGGAAGGTAAAATCATGTTCCCGACTTCGCATGATATTACACCACTGAATATCAAGGAATGTTCTAGCGTCCTCCAAAAGCTCTTGCAGGCGGGCAATGAAGTCCTTATTGTCAGCAAGCCCCACCTGTCCTGCATACAGGCTTTGTGCAAAGACTTACAATCATACAAGATGAAAGTAATGTTTCGTTTTACAATAGGTTCTGCCAGTGATTCGGTACTGTCATTTTGGGAGCCGGAAGCGCCGTCATTTAAAGAACGCATCGCAAGTTTGAAATGGGCATACGGACAAGGTTATCGAACAAGTGTATCCAGCGAACCCATGCTTGATGAACACATCAGCAGGGTTGTTACAGAGGTAAAACCCTTCACAACTGATTCCGTCTGGCTTGGCCGTGTCAACAAACTTCCTAACGCAATAACAATGAATTGCCCCAGGGATGCAGAAGCAAAGAAAGAATCTATTAGGTTGCTTGATACACAGAATGACGATTGGATTTTAAGCCTTTACGAAAAATACAAGGTCGATGGTTTCATTAAATGGAAGGATTCAATCAAGAAAGTTGTTGGAATAGCCCGGCCGTCAGCAATCGGTCTGGATATCTGAACTTACCGATACTTATTGAAGATATCATTTACTATCTTGTCGCCTGATTTCTTAGGAGAGGCAAACAAGAGATAATAAACCACGGCGTTGGTCGAGTTTTTCATCGGCAAAGGCTTCGCCACATAACCAAACCCCGCTATTTCTTTAAGACGCTTACAGAAGGCATCAACAACTTTCTGATTTGTCGCATCCTTTTCTTCCCATCCAAACAAATTCCCTGCATCGCTATAAGCTATCTTACGCCAACCGTCATCGCCCCAGAATGCCGTCATTCGCTGCGCTTGCTTCGAATCAATTTTGTCAGGGTTATGTTTGAGGATATTCATGTTCATATCCATCATGGGGAAGTTTACAAAGATCTCCACTGTTCCAAGTTTGCCTGCCATCTCCATAACCGACCAATCTAGATGGAGTCCATAAGGGTCCAGAAGGCATAACGCCCTCTTATAGTCCTTTTTTTGAATTACAGGCAGAATCTTTTCCCGAAGAATTGGATTACAGTCTCCTTCAAATATTTCAACAGCCTTCGGATGGGCAGCCTTCAGGTCCTGAAGCGAGCTGATTTTCAATTTATCGATGTCGATGAAGTAATACTTCTCGAACGGAGGCTTTGTTTCTATTGCCAGCTGCGGAGAGCCTTTTATGCGTTCCTTTGTTGCTTTGCTTTTATGGTATCCAAGTCCAGCAAAAGCATCAATGTAGACATGATGGAGATAGGACTGCTTGTTCAGGATTGTCGAATAAGCCTGTGCATATTTACGAATAATATCCAATTTAACTTCAGACCATTGCCCTATTTCATCTACAGCAGCATCAATGGCTCTATCCATTACTCAACACCTTTCTTCAAATCCGCTGAAACAATCATTCTCTGTTTCGAAAACTGATCTCATCGCCTCGCGTTCATTTACCGGCTAATCTGAATGTTTCTTCTTGGTTTCTATGATGGAATCGCAACGTTCCTGTTGCATCTTCATAAGAGCACTTGGAAGACAAAGAGACATGGCAAATGCGAAAATTGAAAGGAATAGAAAGATGCGCTCCAACCATACTGTAACACTTGGGTGGCAATTCTTGAAAAGTGCAGACGCAAACACGAAACCTAAGGACAGCAAATATATGTAAAACAAATACTTATGCCGAGTAAGCCTCTGAATCGTTTTGTGGCGATTACCTTCTGCAATACGCCATGAACCTGATGGCACTAGTAATGGATCGCCAACGATTGCAATTATGGCAACAAGGAATCCTGCCAAGATTGAGTAAACAGTAACGATAACATTCACAGCCTGTTCATTCCCATGAATAAGAGGTTGCCCGTGGCAGGCAACAATCCAGCCAAGCTCTGCTGCAATAATGTTGTAACCAATGAACTTAAGATCCAATTGTTTCATCAAAATTCAAGAACCCCGGAATTGTCAAGTTCGTCAAAATAAGACTCCAGCTCCGTCCATACACTATCACACAAAACAGATTTCCCATGCTCTTGAAGTTCAACTTTCTTTGAGACTTTAATATCTTCAGATGTCAGCTTGTTTCCGCTTTTTGTTTCTATAGTAAAACCAGAATCCTCGCTATCAAAAAGATTCCGGCCAGCAGAGGTAAGACTTGACGACGCAACTTCTCCGCCTTTTTTCCTGGCATCAAATGAAATCTCCAGCTTAACATGTAGATTGTCATATTTCTTAAGATCAGCGGGACTATCCATATTTACCTTGGCATAGATATTCAGAAATTCTTCGGCAAGCTTACCCATAAGAGTCGTCTTCTTTGTCTGACGCTGCGCATAGTCTTGTGTTGCCCTGAAGACTGAAACACCTAATTGGATCTTTCTCACGCCTTCCTGCCGAATGAGCTCAACTTTATCAACGTTTGCAATTTGCTGAAGGTCAAATATCTCATCAACGCCTATATGTTTCAAAACGTCGGTCAGATAATTTACGACTGAACCTTCCCGTATACCACTCGAACAAATTATCAAGTCATTGTTCTTGATTAGTAGAAACGCATCACCTTCCATGTAATTGTGTTTTCTTGGTGGGCGATGTTCAACAGTGTCATTACTTTGAACTGGCGCAGGGTCCGGAACAAGTGATGTAGGCTGTTTCGGAACATAATAGGCAACATGTAGTAAGGACTTTGCAGGACTCCCTCGTTGAATATAATTCATACCTTGAAGCTCACCGTCAAGATAACTAAAAGTTCGTTGTTGCGTAGTACAAAGTTGCTGGTGTGCCAGGTCAACATATTCCTGCAAATCATGAGATATAGTTGATAACCATATTGCTCGTCTATAATACAAAGTTCGTTTTTTACCCATATATCAGTCCTTCCATCAAACCAGTTTATTTCTTCCTGTTATAAGGCGACTGGTTGGGCGGTTGAAGAGAAATACCCAGCTCACTTGCCTTAGCGTAAACCCCTGCTTCTGGACGTCCGAGCTTCAGCCCGACAACTCTGGTCGGCGTATTATTTTTTGCCAGCTCTCTGAGCAGCTTTATTTCTTCTCGTGTCCATGGCTTACCGCTGTTCTTGATGTATTCTGGTTTTGACATTGCCAATCTCCTTACCTTAGTCCCTCCAATAATATTCCTGCCCAATAGGAGCTAAAGGCTTGATAGGTCGCATTGGCTTTATCGGTTTGATAGGTTTAATAGGTTTTATTTTCTTAACAGAAGGGGTCTTTTTAATCGCAAATGGATTAGGTTTCTTTCTTAAATGCCAAGCCATACTATTTCCTCCTTAGGAGTTTTCGGTTGCGACCAGCAATCTTAACTCAGCTTTCTGTACGTAGTATTATTGCACTTAGGACATGGAGGAAGGGTATCCGTCGCGTCATTAAGTCGGACAATTTCTCCACATTTCGTACAAATATACATCCCCACTCCTGGCTTCTCTCCTGTTTTGTACATACCTCCTCCTTTACTACAAATCGTTCCTACTTAGATATTATTTCCGTTTCTGTTCTCGTTCTTTTGCACGACATTCATTACATAGTTCGCCAGAACGTGGTCGAGACCTGACTGTTACGATGTCGAATCCCCGTGGTTGCTTTGAGCAATTTGACATCCAATGCCACGTATCCCCATCTTTCTTACGTCGATACATACTTCCATCTCCTTCCCATCACCCTTTGAGGCGATTGTTCTTCCGAACTACTTATCGCACGTTTCCTGCTTGTTGGCAGACACAAGTTTATACGTATCAGACACCTCTAGTTCTCCCGTGTGCTTGTTGTGGGCACTACTGTAGCGCCAACCTAATTATGAGTCCAAAATTCGGGAAAATAGGGTAACACTTTTCCATTTTGGGTCACGGTGATATGTTTACTCTCCTGTAACCAGACCTCTACTGCCATTCTCCAGGCGG
>Ga0172375_10000079_pt1 | contig 134826 bp, 142 predicted proteins | sample LakKiv1m_FD_114537 | JGI IMG/M metagenome (GOLD analysis project Ga0172375, IMG submission 114537) | Freshwater microbial communities from Kabuno Bay, South-Kivu, Congo - kab_092012_11.1m | ecosystem: Environmental > Aquatic > Freshwater > Lake | place: Democratic Republic of the Congo... | reverse complement strand
TATTCAGATGTATGAGCGCTTAATTACCTGTGAAATTTGTAATAGGATATTATATATTCCCGATGACAGCACTTGACATATATGTTGACGGAGCATCTTCCGGCAACCCCGGGCCTAGCGGTGTGGGGGTAGTGATTTGCTGTGGCGGGGAAACGGTTAAAAATATATCTAGTTATATCGGTAATGCCACTAATAATGTGGCGGAATACACTGCTTTAATTTATGCCTTGGAAGAAGCACTACTGATGAAGGCGGATGCTGTCCGGGTCAATACTGATAGTCAGCTTATGCATCATCAGCTAAAGAAAATATACAAGATAAAGAGTGCTAATATTATAGGCTTGTATAATCAGGTTGTACGTTTAATGTCTGCGTTTAAGGATATATCCCTTAAGCATATTCCGCGGGAAGAAAATCGCGGCGCGGATAAATTAGCAACCAAGGCAATAAAAGAAGCAATAAGTAAAAAAGTTCTTAGATAATTAGAACAGGCAGAATGTGGCTGCCCTTGCCCGCAAGGCGGGGGAGGAAAGTCCGGGCTCCGGAGGATAGCGCAGCGGTTAATAACCGCCTATCAGATGCAAGTCTGATAAGGATTAGAGCTACAGAGACGAGTAGCAGTCCAAGGGCTTTAGGGTCTTTGGCTGCGATGTGCAACGAGCAATCTCTGCGCGGAGCAAGGTCAATAGGGGATGAGTTCGCCATGAAAATGGCGGCACGTGCTTAATCCGGCGCGTTTTAATCTCGGGTAAACTGCTCAAATACCGGTGGCAACACCGGGATTAAGAGAAATGGCCACTTTGGATAGCGGATATTCGCAATCGACACAGAACCCGGCTTATTCTGCCTGTTTAAATGAAGCCCGAGCTTACGGAGCGTAAGCGAACGTAAGTTCGTGGCTGAATTTATCCCGCAATCGGTAGATTTATAATGTTGAATGCGGGATCAATTCGTAGGCACTTATAAATAACTAGTCATTAAAGGAGGAGTAAAGAAATGTCTGGACATTCTAAATGGAAGACGAATAAAGGAAAGAAATCGCTGGCAGATGCTAAAAAGGGCGCTGCCTACACTAAAATTATTAAAGAGTTGACTATTATTGCGCGCGAGGGCGGCGGTAATCCTGACACTAATAGTAAATTACGCGCGGTTATCGCTAAAGCGCGTGAAGCGAACATGCCTCAGGATAACGTTAAGATGGCAATTAAGCGCGGAACAGGCGAACTTCCCGGCGTAATTTACGAGGCGGTTATGTATGAGGCTTATGGCCCCGGAGGAGTTGCTATTTTAATCGATGCGCTTACCGACAACAAGAACCGTACCACCGCGGAATTACGCAATATCATGTCTAAAAAAGGCGGCAATATGGCGGGTGCCGGTTCGGTAGCATGGATGTTTACTAAAAAGGGCTACTTTCTTATTGATAAAGCCCAGGCTCATGAGGATGAATTGATGACCATAGTTCTTGATGCCGGTGCCGAAGATTTCAAGTCCGATGATAGCAATTATGAGATTACTACTTCTCCACAGGACTTCGAAAAGGTCAAGCAGGCAATTGAGGCCAAGGGTATAAAGCCGCAGGATGCCGAAGTCACTATGATACCTTCATCAACCATCAAGGTGGTCGGCAATGAAGCAAAGCAGGTGTTGTCTTTGGTTGAAGCCCTGGAAGAGCACGATGATGTGCAGCAGGTGTACGCTAATTTTGATATACCCGATGAAATTTTAGAGCAGGTGAATTCAGAAGAATAAATGAGGATATTAGGCATTGATCCGGCCTTGAATATTACCGGTTACGGTGTTATCGATTCAAAAGATAACAAATTGTCCGTATTAGAGGCAGGTATCATTACTACCTCTAGCAAGAATTCAATGCCGCAGCGCTTAAATAAAATTCATCGGGCGGTAACTAAATTAATTACCGATACTAAGCCCGATGTCATGGTTCTTGAGAAATTGTATGCGCACTATCGTCATCCTACGACAGCTTATATTTTAGGGCAGGCGCGTGGAGTAATATGTCTGATTGCCGCAGAGAAGAATATTGATTTTATTGAATATGCGGCGACCCGGGTTAAGAAAGCAACCGTAGGAAAGGGCTTGGCTCCGAAGTATCAGGTGCAAAAGATGGTGGCTGGAATATTAGGGCTTAAAGATTTGCCTAAATATATGGACGTTACGGATGCTTTGGCATTAGCCATAGCCCATAGTTATATCATGAGAGCTAAAGTATGATCGCGCGAATCTCAGGGAAAATAATAGAGAAGGGCGTCAATTATCTGCTCGTTGATGTAGGCGGCATAAGTTATGAGGTTTTTATCCCCGCAGCCGTGATGCAGAGGCTCGATGAAAATCCTGCGGATGACGGCAGAATAAGTCTTATAACATATCATTATTCCCAGATTGAGCCCTCAAAAAGCACACCCGTATTAATAGGATTCTTAAACGAAATAGAAAAAGAGTTTTTTCAAACGTTTATCACAGTTTCCGGTATCGGTCCGCGGGCAGCACTGAAGGCGTTAAATCAGCCTATATCTTTGATTGCCCGGGCCATCGATAACGGCGATGTTAATTTTTTAAGGTCTCTTCCCGGCATCGGACAACAGCGGGCGAAAGAAGTGATAGCTAAACTGCAGAATAAAGTTGGTAAGTTTGCGCTTATCCGCGATACCCACATGCATCAGCAGAATGTTTCTAAAGACACATGCGATATTGAAGAAGAAGCATTGGCAGTTCTTACTCAATTGGAATATAAAAAACCTGAAGCTTTGGGTATGATTAAGAAAGCGCTGGAACGTTCTGCAGGCATTCAGACTACCGAAGAGTTGCTTAATGAAGTATACAAACAAAGGAAAGCTTAAAAAAGATGTCAGAAAATAATGTTAAATCGGTTATCGAGGCATTACTTTTCTCAAGCGAAAAGCCGCTTGCCTTAGAGCAGATAAAGAAAGTTTTGGACGGTTATGATACAAATCAAATCCGCTTGATAATAGAAGAACTGCGCGCGGATTATGAAAGAGACAGGCGCGGAATACGTGTGGTTGAAGTTGCCGGCGGATTCAGGATGATAACTTCCTCGGATTATGCAACATTTTTGAAGAAATTCTATAAAGAACGCAAGATTGAGCGATTATCCCGCCAGGGGCTGGAGACGCTGGCAATTATTGCCTATAAGCAGCCGCTTACCAAGGGTGAGATAGAAATATTAAGGAACGTTAATGCCGATGGAGTTATGGGAAGCTTATTGGAGAAAAATCTTATTCGCATCTGCGGCAGGAAAAAAGCTCCCGGCAGGCCTTTTGTCTATGGGACAACAAAACAGTTCCTTGAATATTTCGGCCTTAAGTCTTTAGAGGAATTGCCTAAGATGGAAGATTTCTCACAAATGGCTGCTAATAAAGAAGCCGAGATAGAGAAGATAGAAGAAGAAAAACCAGCGGAGGTATCGAATGGCGCTAAGTAATTTACGCAAGAGAATCGACAGCATAGATAGACAAATAATAAAGTTATTGAATATGCGGGCAAAGGTAGCACTTGATGTAGCTAAGATCAAGTGCAAAGATGGCAAAAGTATCTATGCCCCCGAGCGGGAAAGAGAAGTCTTAAAGAAGATATCAACTTTAAATAAGGGGCCTCTGACTAAGCCCGGGCTTGAGGCGATTTACCGTGAAGTAATGTCTTCAAGCCTTTCTTTGGAGAAGCCGCTTAAGATAGCGTATCTTGGCCCTCAGGCGAGTTTCAGCAATTTAGCTGCTCTGAAGAGATTTGGCACGCAGATAGAATACGTGCCGCAGGATAGCATTACCGATGTTTTTCTGGAAGTAGAAAGAGATGCGGCTGATTATGGGGTTGTTCCTATCGAAAATACTATAGAGGGAGCGATAAGCTATACCTTAGATATGTTCATGGATTCGGACTTAAAGATATGTGCCCAAATAATTTTGGATGTTTCCCATAATTTGCTTGCTAATTGTGCCAGAGATAAAATTAAGCGTGTTTATTCTAATCCGCAGGTATTCGGGCAATGCCGCAGGTGGTTGCAGGAGAATTTGCCCGGAGTAGAAACTATCGAGGTTTCCAGTACTACGCGCGCAGCCCAGATAGCCGGGCGCGAAAAGAATAGTGCTTGTATTGCTTCGGCCCTGGCAGCAAAAATCTATAAACTTAAAATGCTGGCTAAGGATATCGAAGATTCCCCGCATAATGCAACAAGATTTCTGGTAATAGGCAAGAATGATACCCCCAGGACAGGATGCGATAAGACTTCGATCATGCTCTCTATAAAAGACAGGGTGGGCGCTTTGCACGATATGCTGCTTGTCTTTAAGAAGCATAAAATTAATTTAACTAAGATAGAATCCAGACCTTCTAAAAAGAAGGCGTGGGATTATTATTTCTTTATAGATTTAGAGGGGCATAAGGATGATTCCTTAATTAAGAAGGCGCTTTTGGAATTAGAGCGTCAGTGCAACTTTTTAAAGATACTGGGTTCTTATCCAGTGGGAGAATAAACTTTGAGTTTAGTTAGAAAACACATATTAAGTATAGATCCCTACGAGGCAGGAAAGCCAATCGAGGAGATAAAGAGGCAGTTGGGATTAAGAGAAGTTATAAAGCTGGCTTCAAATGAAAATCCTTTGGGCCCGAGCCCTAAGGCGATGGCGGCGATCAGAAAGAATCTGCGCAATATTAACCGCTATCCCGATAGCAACGGGTTTTATCTTAAGAGAAAACTGGCGAAGGGCCTGGGGTTACAATCTTCAAACATTATCCTGGGTAACGGTTCCGATGAGCTCATCGACATAATTATTAAGACTTTTGTCGAAGAGGACGAGCACATCATTACTTCCGACGGAACATTCCTGGAATATAAGATTATATCGCAGGTTAAAGGGCGCATCGTTGTTACGTTGCCGCTGCGCTATTTTAAATATGATCTCGAGGCTATTAAGAAGAAGATAGACAGCCGTACAAAACTTATCTTTATCTCTAATCCCAATAACCCTACCGGAACTTATGTTACAAGAAGCGAGATAGAAGATTTTATCAAAGATCTTCCCGAAGATGTTTTACTGGTCCTGGATGAGGCTTATGATACTTTTATCGATGTAGACGATTTTCCTAGTAGCATAAGTTATATTAAGGATAAGAATGTCGTTGTTTTAAGAACTTTCTCTAAAGGCTATGGATTGGCAGGCCTCAGGGTCGGATATGCCTTGGCTAGGCCTGAACTCGCCGCCTATATGGAGATTGCCAGACAGCCGTTTAATGTTAATTTTCTAGCGCAGGCAGGGGCAATCGCGGCATTGGATGATAAGAAATTCCTGGCAAAGACCAGAAAAATAATATTAGACGGCAAGAGTTATCTTTATGATAAATTAAGCAGCATGGGTATAGCCTATGTCCCCAGCGTAAGTAACTTTATCCTTCTTGATGTAGGCAGAGACGGTGTGGCCGCATTTAAGGAGATGCTTAAATACGGGGTTATTGTCAGGGATATGAAGCAGTACGGTTTTAAGAACTTTATCCGTGTTACTATAGGGACTAGGAAAGAGAACGAAAGGTTTATTAAAGTCCTGAAGAAAGTAATGTAGTTTAGTTCGTAGTTCGCAGTTCGTAGCAAAATATTTAGCCTACGAGCCACGAGCTACGAACTATGAGCTAAAATTGAATAGGCAAATTTTAACGGAGGCATTATGATTATAGTACTACGTCCCGATGCAACACAAGAGCAGGTTAATCATATTATTGATAAGGTTCAAAAACTCGGGCTTACTCCGCATGTTTCTAAGGGCACTGAGCGTATTATTATCGGTATTATCGGTCCGGAGGATATTTTACGCGTTACCCCGCTTGAGGTTTTCCCGGGTGTTGAAACAGTTATGCCCGTTTTAGCACCTTATAAGCTGGTTTCCCGGGAGTTTAAGCGCGAGGATTCCGTTGTTGATGTCGGCAAAGGCGTAAGCATCGGGGGCAAAAAGATAATTGTTATGGCAGGCCCCTGCTCAATTGAGAATATTAGTCTTTTACGCGAGATCGCCGCAGAAATAAAGAAGTCAGGGGCGCTTATCTTAAGGGGCGGGGCGTTTAAACCGCGCACATCGCCTTATGCTTTTCAGGGGCTAGGCGAAGAAGGTTTAAAATATCTTCATCAGGTAGGCACCGAATCGGGCCTGGCTACGGTTACGGAAGTAATGGATCCCCGTGATGTCGAAATAGTGGCTAAATACGCGGATATTTTACAGATCGGCGCGCGTAATATGCAGAATTTCAATCTTCTTAAAGAAGTGGGTATGACCAAAAAGCCGGTTTTGTTAAAGCGCGGGATGTCTTCCACGGTTAAAGAATTATTAATGTCGGCTGAATATATTCTTGCCGGGGGTAATTTTAACGTTATTTTATGCGAGCGCGGAATACGCACCTTTGAGGATGCAACGCGCAACACTCTGGATTTAAGCGCGGTGCCGGTGGCTAAGCAGCTATCGCATTTGCCTATAATAGTTGATCCAAGTCACGCTGCCGGTAAGTGGGGATTGGTTGCGCCACTTGCTAAAGCAGCCGTTGCCAGCGGTGCGGATGGTTTGATTATTGAAGTGCACAGCCACCCGGAAGATGCTTTATCCGACGGAGCGCAGTCGTTATTGCCGGGCAATTTCAATCAGCTCATGGAAGACTTAAAGAAAATTGCCAAAGCGGTGGGGAGAGAGTTGTAATGAAGCTATTTAACAAAGTTGCTATTATTGGTACCGGACTTATCGGTGGGTCAATCGCTTTAGATATTAAGAAGAATAAGCTTGCCGGTGAAGTCGTTGGCGTAAGCCGCCATAAGCGCAATATATCTCTGGCTAAGAAAATGCATGCCATAGACAAAGGTTCGCAGGATATTTTTATAGCAAAGGGTGCGGACCTGGTGATATTTGCTACTCCGGTAGAAACAATACTTTCCTTAGCTCCCAGAATAGCTGCTATAGTGGATAAGAATTGCATAGTTACTGATGTTGGCAGCACTAAACAAAAAATAGCATCTAAATTGGAGAAGGTTTTCTTAAAATATGCAGGGAGCCATCCTATGGCCGGTTCAGAAAAACACGGGGTTAGAAATGCTAAAGCCGGTATGTTAAAAGATTCTTTGTGCCTGGTTACCCGGGATGAGAATACTAATAAGGAAGCTGTTCGTAAGATAACAAAGCTTTGGTCTGCGCTGGGGACCAAGGTTCTTATTTTATCCCCTGCGGCCCATGATAAAATACTATCTTTTGTCAGCCATCTGCCGCATGCTGTCGCATTTTCCCTGATTAGCTCCGTACCTAAGGAATATTTTAAATTTTCTTCCAGCGGGCTTAAGGATGCCACGCGTATTGCTGCTTCGGAGCCTGAACTTTGGGCGGATATTTTCTTAACTAACCGCGGGAATATGCTTAAAAGTATAACGGTTTTGGAGAATAACTTAGCCGGTATAAAGTCAGCCATAAACAATAAGAATAAGCATTTGCTAACCAGGATTCTTAAAAAGGCGAGCGAAAAACGTAATATTTTGAGTCTATGATTATTGCAATTGACGGGCCTGCGGGAGCAGGCAAGAGTACTATTTCAAAGATAGTAGCCCAGAGACTGGGCTTTATTTATGTTGACACAGGGGCGATGTACCGCGCGCTTACCCTGAAAGCTATTGAACAGAATATCCCCTCCAATGCCAAAGATCAGCTTATTAAGATGGTCGGTAGCACAGTCATAGATTTAAATAACAGGCCTGATGGTTCTCTGCAGGTTTGCCTGGATGGCCGCGATGTCAGTAAAGAGATAAGGGAGCCGCGAATTACAAAATTAGTTTCCGATATAGCCAAGATAAAAGAGGTTAGACAGGTTATGTTGGGTTTGCAGAGAAAGCTCGGGCAGTCCAAGAATAGCGTGCTTGACGGACGCGACATAGGCACGGTTGTCTTTCCCGACGCGGATAAGAAATTATATATAGATGCTAAATTCTCTACCCGGGTTGGCAGACGCTATAAAGAATTGAATGAATTGGGCGCTGATGTTACTCCCCAAGATATAGAAAAAGATCTGCATAATCGCGATACAATCGATTCTACCCGCGAATTTGCTCCGCTTAAGAAAGCGGACGATGCGTTTTATGTAGATACCACAGATTTGACCATCCAGCAGGTTGTCGATAAAGTAATAGCATATATAAAACAATAATGGATAAAGCCTTAATAAGAAATTTTTCAATTATAGCGCATATAGATCATGGTAAGTCTACCTTAGCCGATAGAATTTTAGAGGTTACCGGAGCAGTAGACAAAAGGCATGCTAAGGCTCAACTTATGGATGACATGGACTTAGAAAGGGAGCGTGGCATCACTATCAAGGCTTCAATGGTGCGCCTGTCTTATCGCAGCAAAGACGGTAAAGAATATATTTTAAATCTTATCGATACGCCGGGTCACGTTGATTTTACTTATGAAGTTTCTAAATCTTTGGCAGCCTGCGAAGGGGCGGTTTTAGTGATTGACGCAGGCCAAGGCATAGAAGCTCAGACTGTGGCTAATTATTATCTAGCCCGTGATAATAATCTTAAGGTTATTCCTGTTATAAATAAAATAGATCTTACCAGCATTGATATACCGCGCGTAGAAAGGCAGATTACCGGGGTTTTGGGTTTCAATGAGGATGAGATAATCCGGGCTTCGGCAAAAGAAGGCACGGGCGTAGAAGATATCCTGGAAAGAATTATTGAAGTTGTCCCTCCTCCTACGGGCGAAGAGAATAATCCTTTAAAGGCGCTTGTTTTTGACTGCCGTTTTGATGTTTATAAAGGCGTAGTAGTCTTTGTCAGGGTTGTCGACGGAAGGATTGATCCGCAGACGCAGCTTAAATTGATACATTCAGGACAGATGTACAAGATAGAGGAACTTGGCACGCTTAAGGATCTTAAATATACTAAAGCCGATAATTTGACCTGTGGCGAAGTCGGATATTTTACCGCGAATATCCGTGACCCGCGCGAAATTGTTATCGGTGATACGTTAACTGATGTCAGGAATCCTTGCCAAGAAGCGCTTCCCGGATACAGGACTTTAAAGCCGCTTGTTTTCTGCGGCGTATATCCTGTTAATGCGGCGGATTTTCCTGACTTGCGCGATGCCATGGATAAGATGAAGCTGTCGGATGCTTCGTTTGTCTTTGAGCCTGAAAACTCGCAGTCCTTTGGCTCAGGGTTCCGTTGCGGCTTCTTAGGACTTTTGCATATGGAGATAGTCCAGGAGCGTCTTGAGAGAGAGTATAATTTAAATCTTATCCTGACTGTTCCTAACGTAGTCTACCGCGTAAGAAAACCTAACGGTGAGATGGTTGAAGTAGATACCCCGGCAAAGCTGCCTCTTCCCCAGGATATTCAGGAAGCATTGGAACCCTATGTAAGTTTGTTGATGATAGTGCCGGTAGACACAATCGATCTGGTTTGTGAATTAGCCAAATCTCGTCGGGGAACTTTTCAGGCCAGCGACTATATGGGCGAAGACAGGGTAAAGTTGATTTTTAATATTCCGCTTTCCGAGATAATTGTGGATTTTTATGATAAAATGAAGTCGCTTACCAGAGGTTATGGTTCATTGGATTACGAATTTAAAGGTTATTATCCTACAAAACTGGCTAAGCTGGACATTCTATTAAACGGTGTGATATGCGATGCATTTTCGACAGTGATGTGTAAAGAGAAGGTTTCATCCAAGGCACATGCTTTGGTTTCTAAGCTTAAGGAACTTATCCCGCGGCAATTATTTGAAGTAAGCATTCAGGCGGCTGTGGGTAGCCAGATTATCGCTTCGGAAAAGGTGCGTTCAGCCGGTAAGCATGTCACCGCCAAGTGTTACGGCGGCGATATCACACGTAAACGTAAACTCTGGGAGAGCCAGAAAAAAGGTAAACAGAGGCTTAAGCAGTTCGGAAAAGTAGAAATTCCGCAAGAGGCGTTCTTGGAGGTTTTAAAGATATGAAGACAAAAAATAAGTCCGTAATACGCGAATGGGTCGAATCTATCTTAATAGCTTTTGTGTTGGCGATGATTATTCGTGCCTTTATCGTTCAGGCTTTTAAGATTCCTACCGGATCTATGCGGCCTACTCTTTTGGAGGGCGATATAATCCTGGTGAATAAGTTTATTTACGGGGCAAAGGTACCGTTTACTAAAATGAGTCTTCCGGCTCTCACTCAGCCAAAAAGGGGGGATGTAGTTGTATTTATTTACCCCGAAAACCCCAAGAAGGATTTTATAAAAAGGTTAGTCGCCTTCGGAGGCGAGGAGGTACAGATAAAGAACGGTACGGTTTATGTTAATGATAAACCTCTGCTGGGCCAGGAATTCAGTTCGCGGTATTATTATAATAGAGGCGGATACGCCACAGAAGGGCAGAAGATAACTGTGCCGGCAGACAGTTTTTTTGTTCTGGGGGATAATTCCGCTTCCAGCCAGGATAGCCGATATTGGGGTTTTGTGCCTAAGAAAAATATTTTGGGCAAGGCTATGATAATATATTGGCCCCCTAACAGGATACGAATTATAAAATGAACTTCGCTAATAAGATATCTACCTTTAGGATTATAACTGTTCCTTTTTTTGTTGCCACTTTGGTTTATTATTCGCCGCACCGGGAGTATCTGCGATTTGTAGCTTTAGTGATATTCGTACTTGCGGTAATATCGGATGCGGTTGACGGCTATATTGCGCGTAAGGCTAAGCAGCAATCTCAAGCTGGGATGATCCTGGATCCTCTGGGAGACAAATTGCTTTTGATGAGCGCTTTCATATGCCTGACCGCGGATAAATTTGTGCCGAATTTCCCGCTCTGGGTAACCCTGACAGTTATCAGTCGTGATGCTATAATTCTTTTGGGTACAACGGTAATTTACATGGTTAAGCAACACATCAATATATCCCCTACAAGATGGGGAAAATTTACAACTACTTCCCAGATGTTTTCGGTCATCGCCGTATTGTTGCAGCTTAAGGTTTCGTTTATTTTCTGGTCAGTAGCCACTTTCTTTACTGTTATATCAGGCGTAGACTATGTAATGAGGGGGTTTAAAACTTTATATGCGTTGGACAATCATAGGAATAATCACTAGTTATCTTATCGGGTCTATCCCCACTGCTTATATAGCAGGCAGGTTATTAAAAGGTATAGATATCCGTAAGTTCGGCTCCGGTAATGTAGGTGCAACTAATGCCTGGCGCGTATTAGGTAAAGGGCCGGGTGTGGTTGTTTTGTTGCTTGATGCTTTTAAGGGAGTGGTACCGGTAATATTCTTAGCTGACTTCTTAGCTGCAAAGCCCGTTGTTGTTTCACAGGGAATATTGCGTATACTTTTAGGTTTAAGTTGTATAATCGGGCACAACTGGACGCTGTTTCTGAAATTCAAAGGCGGCAAGGGCATAGCAACTACTCTTGGAGTATTGATTGGATTGTCAATTGAGATCTCCGGGTTAAGGCTTGTTATGGTTTCGGTAATTGTGGTTTGGGTTGTAGTGTTTGCCTTTACAAGAATTATATCTGCGGCTTCAATTATTGCGTCAATATGTTTGCCCCTTGCGGCAGCTTTCTTTAAGCAACCCAGATATCTGTTTGTTTTAAGCGTAATCCTTTCTTTGTTTGCCCTTATAAGGCATAAATCAAATATCGTCAGACTACTGCAGGGAAAAGAACCTACCCTAAATTTTCGTAAAACCTCCTAAGTTAAGCAAAAGCAACCGCTTTCTTTTTTAGCCCCCCATACCCTTGAAACGCCTCTACTTACAATCTATACTTTACTTGGCAATTCTATAGAATCCCCACCAGCCACAATAAGGTGAAGGGACGGCCGGGTTGCCATGAAAGCTGGAGGGAATAATTTTTGAGGGCAACCCGGTTTATAAAAATTAGAGGTAGCAAATGCGCGATATAGTATTTAAGAATTTGACTTCGGAAAGCAGGAAAAGAAAGGTAATCGCCAGTTCCGAAATTACCGATAAAGAAGGTGTGCGTAGCGTCATACACCGGCATTTTGTCTGCGTAGTTAAAGAGATTCACAACCAAGAGATGCAGAAGCCGGTGCCATATATGCATGTTTTAAAGGAACACAATAATAAAGAGTGTAGAGAAAGATTTTTCTGCAAGATAAAAGGCAGCGTGTATGCGGTAAATAAAGATAAATTGTATTTGATTCTTTTTATGCACACTCTGAATATTACCCTGACGGCTATGCCGCAGGGGCTAGTGAATTGAAGTTTAGCCTTGACAAAAGGCTAGAGATAAAGTATACTTAATAAGAACTTTTTCAAACTAGTTTTTAATCCGGCATTTCCCGGTTATGGAGGTAACTGGGAATATGCCACGGAATTCGTAAGCCGGATTGACAAAATGGTCAGTCCGGCTTTCTATTTTATGGGGTAAAAGTGATTGACAATGCTGTAAATAAGAGGTATATTAGCCCCACAAGGGGGGCAAAAATGAAGAGAAAACTCTTAATAGGAATATTGGGGTTGATATTTACATCCGTTTGGTCCTGCATGAGTTATGCGGGGGCATTAAATCTTACTTACACCCTGGTTGAGGGCGGGTCGGTGCTGCAGTTAGAGCCCAGATTTTTGTTTAAGGGCGTACAGTTAAATGCCACAGCTAATCCTTCCACCCAGTATCAGATAGTTCAGAATATTGTTAGGCCTCTTACCAATTCTTCGGATAATTCTACGATAGGTGATAAGTTTGTAGTGCGCGGGATACGTCAATCTAATGCATACGGTGATTTACTTATTCCTCCCAGCGATCCCGGCATGCCGGTCAGAAACGGGCAGATAATCTACATTAACAAAACCGGCAACAGCGATACCATGACTTTGGTTTATGGAATTTCCGATATTAGCAATTTATCCGCAGGCCTATACACAGGACAGATAAGTTTTACTATATCTCCTATAAATTCTAGTGCAGCTTTGGTCACCCAGTACGTCAATATTTCCGTAAAGATAGAAGCGCAAGAAACCGTTCCGATTATAGAAATTACTACACCTGTGCGTCCCGGTGTCATTTATCTTAACTCAGGAAGAGAATCTTCTAAGGTTTGCGATGTTTCAGTTCAGATAAAAGGCGCTTTAAAAGGTGACTTTAGTATTATACAAATTTTGGGCCAGCCGATAGAGTCGCTAGGGGAAAGTAAGCGCCTTGATCCGGCAGCGGTAAATTTTCAGGTATTGCATGCCAGTAAAGGTATGGGGGCGCCGCTTACTCCTTTATCCGATAGGCAGCAGATTGTTTATAATGCAGGCCCGGGTGGAGCTAATGATCAGGAATTTATTATAAGTTACGGCTTCGGAGATTTATCCCAGCAGAAATCCGGCAGATACCGTTCTACGATTAGATATTATCTTGAGCAGCCGGGAAAACCGACTAAGACGCTTGAGACTTTGGTTTTAGAAATTGAAGTAGGCAAGATATTCGATTTAACTGTTAAGACTGCTCTTGAGACGGGAAAAATAGAATTCAATAATATTAAATTTGGAGATACCAAAACTTACGGAGTTGATATTGAGATAAAGTCTAATATTGGTAAACGCTATCAGGTTGCACAAAAGGTAGCGCATGAATTGGTGAACAAGGATGGCGTTATAATGCCCGAGGGTAATTTTACGGTAATGACCGAAAGCATAGATACAAAAGGAGCGCTTAAGTTTACCAGTAAAGCTCCGGTAAAAAAAGGCGAGACAGTTTTGTTTGTTTCCGATGATGACGGTTCGTCCGATAAATTTAAGGTTACTTATGAATTGTATGTTCCGCGCGACGCAAAGTTAGGTGATTACTCTACGTCGCTTTCTTATTCAATTGCAGAGATTTAAATCTTTAAAGGAAGGGGGGTGAAAAATATGAAGAAGACAATCGCATTATTAGCGATGCTTATGCTTACCGTTTCGTTTGCTTATGCTGCTACTAATTCAGGAAATATTTCCGTTGTCGCTACATTGGCCTCGGGTACGCCTAATGCTACATTTAAGGTTTACAAGGCGCCGGGTGGCGGGAATATTGACTTCGGCACAGAATATACATCAATGAATTTCAACTCCTGGACCACAGTGCAGAGGACAGGCAAAGCCGCACAATGGACAAGCGTTGACCATTATGCAGTAGTTGCTTTCTCTGATGGCAGAGGCAGACCATATTTCATCAAGAGTTTAGGAACTGGTGCATTCGTTAGCGGCACAAACACATTGCCCGCAGGTTCTTTCGCGTGTATACCAGTTTATTCTGCGGATGATATGTGGGATGCAGCTGATCCTCATTCTAAGCAGGGTACTAAGCCAGCAGGTGCTACTTTAGCTGCTATGTTTGCAGCTATCAATGCTACGGCACAGACAGTCTACACCAGTGAGAATCCAAGCACGTCGCGCATTCTACAGGTACGCTACGGGTTCGTTCCTTATACGACTGCCGGAGCTAATCCTTATACTGGCTATGCGCCTATTCCCACATCACAGGCAGCAGGTACATACAGCGGAGTTACGGTAAAGGTAAGCATTACGCAGTAAGTATCATTACACATACAATAAATCCTTTTATCCTCGGCAAGAGCGGGTCAGCTTCTGCTGAGGGTAAGGGATTTATTTTAACTTAAAAGGAGAGGATAGATGTTGTCTAAAAAAGGAGGAGCGTTAAAGTCGCTTTTATTATCTTTTATCGTGGGGTTGATTATTTTTCCTTTTGATACGGCTTCTGCTTTTAAGGCAGTACAAATAGATCAGGCTAAGATTCGTTTGATTATGGCCCCGGGTACATCAAAGACCGGCAGGCTTGAGGTTGTCAATGATTCCGAAGAGCCTAAGCAGGTCAAAGTTTATACCGAAGACTGGGCCTATGATAAAAGTGACGGCTCTAAGAATTTTTTTGATACAAATACTACTTTTTATTCCTGTTCCAACTGGATTAGTTTTTCTCCGGCCGAGTTTAATATCCCTGCTTTCGGTAAAGCCTACGTTAACTATGTGATTAAAATGCCTGCCGATGTACCAAGCGGAGGATATTACAGCGTATTATTCTTCGAATCAATTATGGGCGAGACTAAGCCTGAGGATACAATAGGCGCTACTGCAGTAGTCCCTGTAGCCATACGCGTAGGAACGCTATTTTATATAGAGACAGAAGGCGGAATCCACCCTGACATAGAGCTGGGTAAATTCAAAGTGGAAAGGCAGGATAATACGGAGCCCTTTACCATTGATCTTGCTTTTGAAAATACTGGCAATATAGATCTGACGTGCGGCGGTACGTATAATCTTATGGATGATCAAAACATGGTTTACGCCCGCGGTGAACTCAGCACAGTTTATACCATGCCTAAAGATAAGGCAGATTTTGTGGCCAAGTGGAAAGAATCAATACCTAAGGGTAGCTATGATCTGGTTATTACTCTGGACTTAGGCAAGGCATGGGAGGAATTCGGAGTTAAGAAGGGACCGGTTTTAGTTAAGGAGGCAAGAGTTGAAATCGGCGCTAACGGGGAGGTCGTAAAGGTCGGGGAGCTTAAATAGCAGTGTTAAGCACTGTATTTCATATAGAGGTTGCTAGTTTGCGTTCAAAGGCTTAAAGAGCGATATAAGCCTATTTTTTTATTTATAGGGCATTGTAAGTATACGTTAAATGGTATATAATAAAAAGCTATGAAATTCGTCCGTATTATTTTAGGGGTATTAATCTTAACTTCATTTGCTTCTCTAAAGCTGCATGCTTCTCAGGCTTCCGCATATCTCTGCGAAACAGGTTTAGAATTATACAAGCAGGGTCACTATGAAGAAGCTTTGAATGAGTTTAAGAAGGCCTTATTAGCCGAGCCTAACTATGCCCCTGCTTTAAAATACATCCGCATTATTGAACAGTCGGGTTCAGTTATAAATTCGCAGGCTCCTGCAGCGGCATACACCCCGTCTAATTTAAATTCCGCAGGAGATGTTTATTCTCCTGCGTCTAGACAAACGTTGGATTTAATAGAGCTGCAGAAAGAAATGGTTAAAGACAGGGGGCCGTTACCAGGGGTACCTGCGTATATGTCTGCGGCAGAGCCCGGGCCAACATATAAAGAAGCGGAAATGTTAGGTGTTGTGCCTGTGCCGGCTGATAAGCCGCGCAAGCAAATGCTTCCACCTGTAGTTATCAATCTTGATGAATCGTTAAATAAGATTGTCCAGCCGATAAGTATAGACCAGGGCAGAAGCCTGATATTACTAGGCAGCAATATCAGGCGTTACCTGCTTACTTACCCCGAAGCGCTTACAGTGGCGCAAACTAGCGCTAACGAGCTTACACTTACCGGTGATCAATACGGTTATACGTATGTGCATGTCTGGGATGATTCCGGACGTAGGACAATAGAATTTATGACTGTACCGCCTGCTCCCGAGGGCCCAAGCTATGAAGAAGCACAGCGTATTGCCGGCGAACGTACGGGCACATTTAAACTGCGCTATTCATTAGATTGGGCAACTTATGAAGCCGGTCCCAGATTGTATAATTTAGACAGGACTTCTTATAATTGGACGCATAATTTTGGCGCTACCGGTCCTACGCCTTACGGCGATAGCGATTTTGCTTTGACTGTGCGCAAAGATCAGGCTACAAAAGCAGATGTTACTTATCTTACCATCGGCCTGACTAATGGTAAAGTTGGCCCATTTGAGGGGTTTACTTTGCGCGGTTTTGATTTTTGGCCGGATTTCAACAACATGGCTTTCCCCAGTTCTACATTAAGAGGTGCTATGCTTAGTTCTCCGGCATTTGATAAAAAGTTAAATTATACCGTATTCTGGGGCTCAGAAGGAGGCGGACGTTACGGAGACCTTTCGCCTACGTTAAACAAAGTTAAGGATTCTTTTGTCAGCGGTGCATATTTGAATGTGTCTCCCACAGAAAAACAGAATTATAATGTTACTATAACTCATGGTTGGGGCACGGATAGAGATCCTCAACTTGATCCTTACGTTTATGATATCGCAGCCAATTGGACATTAAATAAGAGCCTTGGGCTAAGTTATGAGGCCGCATATGACAATAGTAACCCGGCCCAACTTTTGAATCTTACATTCACCAGGCCTAAATTCAGTTTCACTGCGCAAACCAGAGATATCAGTAAAGATTTTAATAGCATAACAGGCCAGGCCTGGCAGGCAGGAAACTTAGGCGAATTAATGACATTTAATTATACGCCGAATGATATATTTAGCACAAATGCTACGCTTGATATTTATAGAGATAGATTGTATCCTGCCGAAGATAACAGGTATCGTCCTAATGAAGATTTAAACTGGCAGTTGGATTATCGTCCGTTTAAGAATACCCAGTTCGGCCTTGCTTACATTCTGCAAAATGATTTGGGTAAAGTATCCCAGACGCGTTACCAGAGTCCTTCCTTAAGCGCGTCCACATCTTTTCATGCCATAGCAGATATGAGCGCGTATTTTAGTTTCGCGCACCAGGATAATACGGTTTATACTTCTCCGGCATCAGACTATAAAAATGAGCGTCTTTATAGCGGATTAAGGATTAACTTAATAGGCGCTTTGTATATGTATTATAATAACGAAATAAATTATCTGCACGAGGAATTCAACGATAATCATGTTATGCCTAATGCTAACGAAATCGGCCTGGACTGGTCGGATCAGCTTTGGAATACGCCCTTTTACGGGACGATGCGTTTTACTTACCGCGATGAAGAAGATGCAGTATCGGATTTAAGTTTTCTCTCTGGTCAGGATTATATCGAAGGCAACTTAGGTTTGTCTTATCGCCCCACGGACAATAACGAGCTTTATGCTTCTTGCCGTATACGTAACAACTGGAAAGACGGAGTTAACAATGCTCAAAAAGGTTTCGATGTGGACTTTAACGCCGGGATGCGCTATCTTTGGGATACAGGGTTGCGTTGGGATGCTGTATGCAATATATCCGGATACGTTTTTAAAGATACTAATGGCGATGGATTAAGGCAGAGAGACGAGGCGCCTGTTGAAGGAATGAAAGTTTGGTTAGGTAAGGATAGATCGCTTCTTACCGATATATTCGGCTATTACCAATTCAGGGGCGTACGCGGCCAAAAGGCTTATACTTCTTTGGACGGATCTTTACTGCCGCCCGGATATGTTCCTACCGTGCCCATAAGGCAGGAGGTCGCCATTTCTCAGGGTAAGAATATAAGAGTGGATTTTGGGATTATATCGCGTTGTGAAATAACCGGATTTGTCTTTGAAGATGCCGATGGTAACGGTCAATACAATAAAGGAGATCAAGGTATAGCGGGGGTACTCATGTCTTTGGAGAACGGTTTAAAATCCGTTACCGATAGTACCGGCCATTACCGTTTCCTCGCCGCTTCTCCCGGAGACCATACCGTAACTTTGGATTTAAAGAGCCTGCCCATCCAATATCTGCCCGAGACGGCGATTTCCAAGAAAATCACCATATTTGAGGGCGTAGCTTACACCTACAATATCCCGCTTAAGAAGATTAAGAAACAATAAAAAAGCCGATTCCCGCCATCTTATCAGCGAAAATCAGCCTCTTTACTAACAATTTACAGGCCAATACCTTTATGTTATCGGCTGTAAATTGTCTGCACAGCTGTAGTGCCTGTGCTTGTTTGTCTTAAGCTTTCCTTTTGGATGCTCTCAGTTTCCGCAACAGCTTCATCAGTTACTGCAGCCAAGTTAGTCCCAGCCGCATTGCCAAAAGGAGGCGCGTTTAATCCCGGGACAGACGGTATTGTAACCGATACCGGCACTGAGATGCTGTCTGCCGCCCAAGCTATTGCCGCCAGTGTTAAGATTAATAAAGAAGTGATGCCCCATGTTCTTAAAGTTTTGTTTTTCATCTCGCACCTCCCTAAAACTTCAACCTTCCGTGGCAGATGGTTTTTTAAGTCCCTTTAAAACACAAAAACCCAAGCAAACAACTCGCTTGGGTTACGCATAAAAAACCCTAAAGGTAATATCTTTAGGGTATCTTTACCTTTTGGCAACCCCGCTATCCTTTTATTATTAAAGGACCGGAAGCTTTGCGTCCCAGCATTACTGCTAGTTTGCCTTTTTCAACTGGCCTTCCTAATTGTTATTACAAGTATAACACAGAATTGGGCATTTTTCAAGGGTGACAGGTGGTAAAATTGCAAATTACGCAAAGTGAATATCTATGCGTTTTATAAGCCCGGACCTTATTTGGGAGGCGTAAGGGGAGGGGATAATGTCAGAACTGATTTCTACAGGTTTGTTATCTTTATCGGTAAAGGCTATTTTCTTTACGGAGACCCTACCTTCGCCGAATGTGTCCTTTTTCTTAAGGTTAATATACTTTACGCTTATGTTTTTCAAGAAGTTAAAACTATAATTCCCACTCTTATCGAAAAGCCATCCTGCTAGAGCGGGCTTAAGGGTTAGATTAAGTTCATTGTTTTTATCAACGGAAAATGGTTTTTCTCCGACGTTGATAATCAGCCACATTTGTATAAATTCTACGGTTGAGCCTGATAGCCGGGCTACAAATCCGTTGCCGTGCAATTTTTTGTCTGAAAAAGCACTTGATACCAAAAATGACGTATTTTCCAGAATGCTCCGTCCATAACGCGCGGGATTTTGGAAAGGGACAAGTGCATTCTTAAAATCTTTGTAAAATTCGGTGTGTAGTTTTTGTTTCAGAAGCTCCAGGAGGTATTTATATTCCATATGCAACCATATAGATTCATGTTCTAACCAGCCTGGAGCAAATACCCTGCAGCGCCCGATTTCTTCCGGCATGTTTTTAAGAGATGCAGTTACTTTATACATCTTAAGTTTGTTGTCGTATAGCTCGCTTTTAAGGGTACCTCTATGCAATGTCCTGGCAGTATCAGGATTTTTGGCTAATCTTAAGGCATGCATCTGGCCCTCTAAGAATAAGGGTAGTTTCTTTTGGGTAAATTTGAGAGGTTTTATGTAGCCATTTTCTGTAATTTCATATTCCGAGACTTCATTGATAAAGTATGCGTAATAAACTGATTTCTTGTAGTCATAGGCCTTAGCTATTCCGGCATCTATTTTCTTTAATGAGTCTTGAAATATTTCCTTTAATGTTGAAATCGGGATCTCTAACTCTTTACCGGTAAGTCCGAATTTTGTTTTGTTTCTGTAGCCTTCTTTTAAGGAAGTACTTTTATCCCAGTAGATATAATCCTTACTGGGGCTTTGGGAGGTTAAGTATTCTTTAAGCAATCCGCCTAAACTCATTAAAAAGTCACAGACCTCTTCGGTAATAGCTATTTTGCTCACCTCCGAAGTCTCTATAGCAGATTGTATGAATAATATAAGCCTCTTTAGTTCGAACGTTTCGCAAAGAGATGAACCCAGGAGTCCGGGAAGGCCGTTTAGGGCATCATACCAGTTTGGTTTACCGGCTTCCATTTCAATACCGCAGCCAAAGGCATCAAGAGAGGCGAGTTTATTCGCAGTTAAACAAAGCAATTTGTTAATGAGCGTAGTTTTGTATATTTGGCCTTTACCCTGGTCAGCCCTTACTATATGAGGGCTTATGGTTCTTTTCTTGATGATTTCTTTCTTGGAGTTATCAGCGGCTATGGCATGAAATTGCCTTACGGAATCATCCTTTAAAACATATTTTTCATGGCGCGGTTTAACAATCTCTGTGTTATCAAAATAGGTGAATTCTTTTTTCTCAAAGATTAACTCTTTTAAGTTATCGGGATAGATGTTTAAGTAGTTTTCCAGAAGATCGATATTATAATGCCAATGGTCCGTCCAGAATCCCTCACCGTGTTCAGCTTCATGGTGCTGGTTGGAGTGGGCGAGGACTATGTTCAGGAATTCGTCGTAAGAAATCTTAAGTTTTATTTCATTATCTTGCAGGAAGAGTATAGCTTCTCCGGGGGTAAAAGGTTTGTTTAAGAATTCAACTATGCTTTCTGCGTCTTTTTTTGCGAGGTAGCTGGTTAGGTGGCTCTTTAGTGGCGTGGTATCTCTTAAAACAAAACAAGACCCCTTTACTACCAGTGGATTAAAGCCGTCTGTTTGCAGAAGGTTAAAGAAAGTCAATATGTTTGTATATCCTATTTGCGGGTTAAACCAGGTATCGCATCTTCGGTTCTGGTTGGCATCGCGGTAATTACCGTTGCCTTGAGAGAAGTAGGACGGTTGCAGCTGGAATTTATTGTAATCTCTTTCCGTGTCACCATGCTTGCGGGAATAAAGATAAAATATCGATGAGTTATCTTTTGATTTTAAGACTGTAGGATAACCTCCGCGCATGATGTTATCCAGATAAGTCTGCTTTGTATAAGCGTCAAATGCCGCAGAACTGCTTTTGGTATTTACGTCAGCCTGCAGAGTTTCGATTAATTCTTTATTTCTTGCCTTTTTTTCTTGCAGATAAGCGGCGGAAGAGAGGCGCTTAATTGAGGAATTCAGGGTTTTTAAGTTGCGCATATAACCGATCAGGGAATATAATGTTTTTTCTTTGTGCCCGGCCAATTTTAATTCGGCAAAGGAAAATCCACATGGCATTTTACTTGTGACGGTTTCTTCTTTCGGGGGAGTGAATTTCTTTGCATCTAAGAATGCCTCGGGCATAGAGAAATCCGTTACCTCGCCGAATACGGTTTGAGGATCAATAATGGGCCGTATTATTTTCACCCCTTTGCCTTCATCGGTAAAACCTAAATAAAAATTTCCTTCCTTTATATGGACTACTTCCGGCCGGTCTGATGGGTCGACAGTTAGCTTGTAGAACGGCACGTTTTTATCCATATTATCGACGTTCATCCAGGCCTCTATGGTGCGCCCCATTTCTTTCAGAAAGAAGTTGTTGGTGCCAAAGGGGACTATTTGCGGCAGCCCGTCAAGTATTTGTATTGTTTTAGCCTTGGAGGAGGTATTTTTGATTGTGACAATTCTTGCTAATGCGGCATAGGAATCTTGGGGGATAGTAAAATATTCGATTTCTACTTTTAGGCCAAGGGATGCATTGGTTTCCTCGATTTTCAGGTCGTAGGAGGAAAGAAGTATTTTATTCTCTAGCTTAAAAGCCCGGTTATTGAGGTTATTTTGAAATGGTTCGTAAAATATCGGTTTCTTGTTGTCTGCGATTTTGATGAAAGTGCGAAAACCGAAGGAAGAGACGGTTTGCCAGGCCTTGTTTGCCGGGTAAAACTCCAATAATGGATGGTCTTTGTCTTTAACTCCAAAGCTACAGATGCACTGTGCGCGGTTTACATAGAATGCCCACATCGGGATACCGTATTTGCCGGCTATCCCAGGGAAGAAGTTGGCAAAGGGTTTGGATAGGTTGTAGTTTTCTATTGCAAACTCGCCGCCGGGGGTAAGGTAATATTTAGGTTTCATAACTAACATATTTTACATGCTTTCTGAGGTTTGTCTATTAAAATATTATTGGGGTTTTAGCGGGTCCTCGCTTGTCATTTTGCTTGCGGGTTTATTGGTCCAGTGAACTGCTTAGCGGATTCTGGCTTGGGTATTTCTTCGCGGGGACGCTCGCCCCGCCCAGCGTGCGGGGCTTCGCTCGGGTCGGCTGCGTCGCTCTTCCGCATCCGGGCCCTAGATAAAAGAGTTTTTTTAATTTTGGAGCCGGATGCGGAAACCGTGCCCGCTCCTTGCCTCCACGCCCCGCTCAAAAATACCCAAGCCATCCGCTAAAAGCCAATTTGTATAAATAAATGACCCTGGTGGTTTTCGAGCGAATGGAGATTGTGTAGCGGGTGACTGCCGAGCCGAGTCCCCTTTTCGCGCGCAGCTGAACGGTTACGCAGGCGAGCACGAAAAGGGTGGCTCTGGCTGTGCAGGACCGCTAAGCAATTCAACTGGCTAGAAAATCCGACAGGGGCATTTATATGTGTTTGACTTTTGGGTTAAAGGATGTTAATATAAAGAACTAATTATAGAGGAGAAACGATGGCAATAGATAAGAAGGTTGTTGAGCATGTAGCGCATTTGGCACGCATCGAACTTAAACCGGCAGAGCTGGATACGTTATCCGGGCAGCTTAAGGATATCCTGGATTTTATCGACAAGTTGAATAAGGTTGATGTCTCCAACATAAAACCCACGAGCCATATCTTGCCTATAAACAACGTTTTAAGGGATGATGTTCAAAAGCCTTCGCTACCCATAGAAAAAACACTTAGTAATGCTCCGGAAAAAGAGGGCAATTTCTTTGTCGTCCCTAAAATAATCGAATAAATGGAATTATTTAAATTTACCCTACATGAGTTGGTTGAGAAGATAAATAAGAAGGAGACCAATCCTTCTGAGGTGATCAATTCTCTCTGGAAGAGAATGCGTGATATCGACTTGAAAGTCCGTGCTTATGTAAGAACCCCGGGTTCTTTCAACGGCCTACGAACTACGAACTACGAACTACGAACTCTAAAAGGCGTCCCTATTTCTATCAAAGACAACATTTGCACCGAGGGCTATAATACAGAATGTTGCTCTAAAATATTATCTGGATTTAAACCGCCGTACGACGCCACCGTTATCAATAAACTTAAAAATTCCGGGGCCGTGATATTAGAGACAAAGACCAACATGGATGAATTTGCTTTTGGCTCGTCTACGGAGAATTCCTGTTTCTATCCGGCGCATAATCCGTGGAATCTGGATTGTGTTGTGGGTGGTTCTTCCGGAGGTTCGGCCGCTGCGGTGGCTGCTGATGAGGCAATTGCCGCTTTAGGCTCGGATACGGGTGGTTCTATACGTCAGCCGGCTTCTTTTTGCGGCGTGGTTGGGATGAAACCGACTTACGGCAGAGTTTCGCGTTACGGTTTGATTGCTTTTGCTTCCAGCTTAGATCAGATAGGTCCCATTACCAAAGATGTGCGTGATAATGCGATATTGATGAATATAATTTCTGGGTATGATCCTGATGATTCTACCTCTGCCGATGCGGCGGTGCCGGATTATACGAAATCCCTGGGTGGCGATATTAAAGGAATAAAAATAGGTATACCCAATGAGTATTTTGTTGAGGGTATGGATAAAGAGGTAAAAGAGATAATCGAAGCAGCTATCGCCAAGCTTAAAAGTTTAGGCGCCCAGGAGAAGCAGGTATCTTTGTCTCATACTCAATATGCAGTAGAAGTTTATTACATTATCGCTACCGCCGAAGCAAGCTCAAATTTGGCCAGGTTTGACGGAGTGCAGTACGGGTATAGGGCTAAGGACAAAGGATTAAGTACTAAGAATCTTATAGAGATGTACAAGCAGACCCGCGGAGAAGGTTTTGGGCAGGAAGCTAAGCGTAGGATAATGCTTGGTACGTTCGTATTATCGCACGGATATTACGATGCATATTATCTGCGTGCGCTAAAAGTCCGTACGTTGATAAAACAGGATTTTGATAAAGTTTTCGAGAATTTCGATTGTATAGTAACTCCTACGTCTCCTACGCCGGCTTTTAAGATCGGCGAGAAAATAGAGGATCCCTTGAAGATGTATCTTTCGGATATCTATACAATTTCAGCAAATTTAGCGGGAGTGCCTGCCATGTCAATACCCTGTGGTTTTACTAAAAAAGGCCTTCCGGTAGGTTTGCAAATTATCGCCAAGCCTTTTGGCGAAGAGATGCTTTTTAAGGTTGCCCACGCATACGAGCAGGCAACAGAATGGCATAAACAAAAGCCTAAATTATGAAATACGAAGTTGTCATCGGACTAGAAGTACATTTGCAATTAAAGACCAAAACCAAGATTTTTTGCGGTTGTTCTACTGATTTTGGCAGTGATCCTAATACTCAGGTCTGTCCGGTATGCCTAGGTTTTCCCGGGTCATTGCCGGTATTAAATAAAAAAGTATTGGATTATGCGATTAAGGTAGCTTTGGCTTTGAATTGCCAGATACAGGAGTATACTAAATTTGACCGCAAGAATTATTTTTATCCTGATTTACCCAAGGATTACCAGATTTCTCAGTTTGATCTTCCTTTATCCAAGAACGGTTTTATCGATATTAATATTTCGGGAAAATCAAAACGTATAGGCATACGCCGCGCCCATCTGGAAGAAGATGCCGGCAAATTAATACATAAGTCTGATGTGAGCCTGGTGGATTTTAACCGTACAGGGGTGCCGCTTTTAGAGATAGTCAGCGAGCCGGATATTTTTTCTCCCGAAGAAGCACACGAATACCTGACCGTGTTAAAGAGTATCATTGAATATCTGGATGTCTCTGATTGCGATATGGAGAAAGGCTCTTTGCGCTGTGATGCAAATATATCGCTAAGGCCGGCGGGGGTTAAAGAGTTGGGCACTAAGACTGAACTTAAGAACATGAATTCTTTCAAAGGGGTTAAAGACGCGCTTACTTTTGAAATAGAGCGCCAGACAGAGATTCTGGACAAGTCAGAGAAAATAATCCAGGAAACGCGTTTGTGGGATGCCAGGGAATGTAAGACTTATTCTATGCGTACCAAAGAGGAGGCTCAGGATTACCGTTATTTTCCGGAGCCGGATCTTCCGCCGTTTTTAATCAATTCTGCATGGATAGAAGAGACAAGAAAGGCAGTGCCCGAACTCCCTCAAGAGAAAGAAGTGCGTTTTGTTAAAGAATTCGGGTTATCTAGCTATGATGCTCATATTATGGTATTTTCTAAGAAAGATGCTGCTTTCGCAGAGAGCTGTCTTAAGGCTTATCCTGACAGCGATAAGAAGCCGGTATCCAATTGGCTTATCGGGCCGCTTCTTTCTGAGGCCAATGCCCGGGGCTTAAGCCCGGCTGACTTAAAACTCTCTGCGCAGGGCCTTATAGAGTTGATAGGTTTTTTAAAGCGTAACGAAATCTCGCATTTAAACGCTAAATTAGTACTTACTGAAATGATAGATACGGGGAATACTCCCGGCGAGATAATCCGATCTAAGAATTTGATACAAATTTCCGATACGGCGAGCCTGGAGGTGATAGCCGAAGAGGTAATTAAGGAGAATATTAAATCAGTGGGGGATTATAAGCAGGGAAAGGCCAATGCGCTGATGTTTTTAGTCGGGCAGGTAATGAAAAAGAGCAAAGGCAAGGCAAATCCTAAACTTGTTCAAGAAACATTAAAGAGGAGATTGGATAATGCGTAGGAAGAATATTGTTTTCGGTGTAATTCTCGGCATTGCAGCCGCAGCTGTCTTCTCCTTTGCGCTATCCGCGACAGACAAGAAAGAGAAAGATGATTTATACCGGCAGGTGAATCTTTTTTCTGATACGTTAGGTATTGTGCAGTCCGAATATGTCGATGAGGCCAGCTCCAAAGATCTGATTTATGGAGCATTAAAGGGCATGCTTTCTTCGCTTGACCCCCACAGTCAGTTTATGAGCCCCGATGAATACAACGAATTAAAAGTAGAGACTGAGGGTAAGTTTGGAGGCCTAGGTATAGAGATAACTATTAGAGACGGGCTTTTGACTATAGTTACGCCCCTTGAAGATACCCCGGCATGGAAAGCAGGGATTAAGGCCGGAGATATAATAGTTAAGATTAACAATGAATTGACCAGAGAAATTGCGCTTCCCGATGCGGTGAAGAAGATGCGCGGTAAGGTAGGCGAAGCGGTTAACTTAACCATTCTCAGGGAATCGGAAAAGAAGATTCTCGAATTTAAAATAGTAAGAGAAACCATTAAAATAGAAGATATAAAAGAAGCCAGAATACTGGAGAAGGGCATCGGCTATATACGCTTGGTTGAATTTAGGGAGGAAACACCCAAAGATTTTTCTGTAGCGCTTAATAAACTCAAAAAAGAGGGGATGACTGCTTTAATATTGGATTTGCGCAATAATCCCGGAGGGCTTCTGGATATAGCGGTTAAAGTAACGGGTGAGTTTGTAGAAAAGGGCAAGACCATTGTAACAACTAAGAGCCGCAAGAAAACACAGGATCTGGAATTTGCTTCTGATTCCGCAAATCCTATTACTGATATACCGATGGTGGTGTTGATAAACGAAGGCTCCGCATCAGGCAGCGAGATACTTGCCGGAGCACTGCAGGATTACAAAAGGGCTATTATTGTAGGTACAAAATCTTTCGGCAAGGGCTCGGTGCAGACGGTTATTCCTCTAAGCGACGGTTCGGCCCTGCGCCTGACAACCAGCAGATATCTTACGCCTCTTGGCCAGGAGATACACGGTAAAGGGGTTACTCCCGATATCATTGTAGAAGATGGCAATATTGAGTTGGCACAAAAGGAGGAAGCGGGTTCCGGAAAGCCGGAAGAGGTATTCGGGAAGTTGGAAGATAAAGACAAAAAACCTTCAGAAGTAAAAGAACTTGATTATAAATCCGACAATCAGATTGCGCGGGCAGTGGATATTCTTAAGGCGCTGGAGGTTTATACTAAAAAATGAAGAACAAAAATAATTATAAAACAATAATAGCGTTTTTATCCGCAATTGTTATTATTCAGGCTATTTTTATTATCATGTTGACTAGGGCAGCTAAGAAACGCCTGCCTTATAAAGTTAAAGCGCCTGTACCTGCGGCAGTGGTAAAAGGCCGTATCGCCATCGTATTGGATGATTGGGGGTATAATTTAAATAATGTGCACATTTTGGATAATATACATCGTCCTCTGACGATGTCAATTCTTCCCAATCTGGCTTATTCAAGGCAGGCTGCCGAAGAATTGCATCGCCGTAAATTTCAGGTAATCCTGCATTTGCCTATGGAACCGCATGAGAAGTTAAGGCTCGAAAAGAATACTATTATGAATAATATGGATGAAGCAAAGATAAAAAATATATTGGATATTGATTTGGAAGCTATTCCTCATGTCAAAGGGGCTTCTAATCATATGGGATCAAGCGCTACCGAGAACACAAACACTATGACTGTAGTTTTAAAAGACCTAAAGTCCAGAAGAATGTATTTTCTTGATAGTTTTGTGTCATCCACATCGGTCTGCGCTAATTTGGCAAAAGAAATAGGGGTTGGTTTTGCCAGAAGAGATGTATTTCTGGATAATAGCTTGGATAGAGAATACATAAAGTCTCAGATATCTAAATTGAAGGCGAGAGCGGCTGCCCGGGGTTATGCTATAGGCATAGGCCATGACCGCAGAGTTACTTTGGAGGTTTTAGCCGAAGTTATACCTGAAATTGAAAAAGAAGGTTACAGGTTTGTATTTGTCTCGGATTTACTTAGATAAAAGGCTAATTTAAACACGATGCTAGTTTTAGGTATAGAAACATCTTGCGATGAAACTTCCGCAGCAGTAGTTAAAGACGGTAAAAAAGTTCTTTCTAATATTGTTGCCTCGAGCCTTAATTTTCATAAGAAATACGGCGGGGTTATTCCTGAGATTGCTTTTCGTGTGCAATTGGAGACTATTGCCTGCATTACCGATGATGCATTAAAGGAAGCAAAAGTTAAACCTAAAGATATAAACTTAGTAAGTGTAACCGGCGGTCCCGGGCTATTGGGTTCTTTATTGGTGGGCATATCTTTTGCCAAGGCAATCGGCTTAAGTTTGAAAGTTCCCTTTTTGGGCGTGGATCATTTAGAGGGGCATATTTATGCAAGCTTTCTAAACAGAAGCCGTAGTATAGAGTTGCCTTTTGTAGCTTTAGTCGTTTCCGGAGGGCATACCAGCCTCTTTTATGTAAAAGATTTTAATGATATGAGGCTAGTGGGTTCAACCCTTGATGATGCCTGCGGAGAGGCCTTTGATAAAGTAGCCAAAATTCTGGGATTAGGTTATCCCGGCGGGCCGATTATCGAGAAGTTGGCTTTAAAAGGGGATCCTAATAAAATAAAATTTAAATGCTGCGGGACAAATAACCCTCTGGATTTTAGTTTTAGCGGCATTAAGACAGCGGTGCTTTATTTAACTAAAAACCATGAACCAAGAACAATGAACCAAAAAGCCGATATTGCTGCTTCTTTTCAGGAAGCCGCAATCGACGCCTTAATCAGAAAATCGCTTTTAGCCTGTAAGCTAAAAAAGGTAAACCGGTTGGTTATCGGCGGTGGTGTCGTTGCAAATAACAGGTTGAGGCAGAAGTTCTCCGAAGAAGCTTTGGCTAACAACGTAAAATTGTATTTTCCTTCTAAGGCATTTTGCATGGATAATGCTGCTATGATAGCAGGCTTAGGTTACAGATTATTTAAAAAGGGTAACAGGTCATTCTTAGATTTTGCTGCTAAATTAAACTAAAGAGGAGGAGATATGCTAACAGAGCAACAGATTATTTTGCGTCTGGCATTATCGATGGTTTTTTCCGGGTTAATAGGGTTTGAACGCCAGCTGCACAGGCGTAACGCCGGTTTGCGTACGCACATGTTGGTTTCCTTGGGTTCATGCCTTATAATGTTGACATCGCTATATCTTTTTGATATATATAGCAGTAAGGTGCCGCTTGATCCTGCCAGAATAGCCGCAGGGGTTATTACCGGCATAGGCTTTTTAGGCGCTGGCGCAATCATGAGAGATACCGAGGGCGTGCGAGGGCTGACCACGGCTGCCAGCCTTTGGGTTGTTGCAGGCATTGGTTTAGCGGTGGGCTGTGGTTTTTACATAGCAGGCATATTCACTACAATTTTAACGTTAGTTGCTCTTTTCTTCTTAAGGCATGCCGAAGAGAAGATATTCGGCAAAGAAGAAGGCAAGCGGTAATAGGATAAAAAGGGGGTGGGCTATGGCATTTAAAAAGAAGCTGGAAGAAAAGATCCTTGATGTTGATGCTTCGATGCAAGGTAGTATGACTTTTAAAGACCCCGTGAACCTGCGCATAAACGGAAAATTCGAAGGTACTTTGGAGACCCGCGGAAATTTAACCGTCGGTCAGACAGCAATGGTTTTAGCGGATATGATAGGCGACAATATAATAGTCGGCGGCAGAGTGAAGGGTAGAATTACCGCAAAGGAGAGATTAACCCTGTTGCCTACGGCGATTGTGGAAGGCGACATCTATCCGGCGAGATTAAATATCGCAGAAGGTGCTATCTTGGAAGGTAATTGTTCTATGTTGCACGATTTCCTGAATGCTGAAGAGTTGGCGCGTTATTTAGAGGTAGATTTAAATTCTATACTTGAATGGGCCAATTCCGGTAAGGTCCCCGGGGCAAAAGAAGGCAACAATTGGAAGTTCGAAAGAAAAGCTATAGATTCCTGGGTGGCTTCAGGCAGGATAGAGAAATAAGTTTAGAATTAGACGTCACGATTTAGTCCGTAGTTCGTAGCTGGTAGTTCGTAGAAAGAGAAAGTTATGTCAGAAGAAAAGCTTTTAACGGTAAGAGAAGTATCTTTATTTTTGGGTGTTTCGGAAAAAGATGTTATGGATCTGGCGGAGACCGGCAAGATCCCCGCTTATAAAGTAGGCGGGGTATACGTGCGTTTTAAACGTGATCAGGTAGAAAAGTATCAGAAGGCAAACGCATTGCCCGCTCACGAAATTCATAATTCCCAACAGCAATCATTTCAGGAGAGAACAAGCGATTTCTTTTATTTCAACGATTTTTATATTTTCTCCGCTATTCTTATATTGCTGATAATCTTTATTATATTCTGGGGATAACGATATAATGGTTTTAAAAAAAGGCTTCTGCGACCTGGGATTTGCTAAAGTCGATGTCGGCAGACTCACCCGCCGCGGATTCTCCGAAGTAATATATTCTCCCGGTAAAGACCGCGTTCACCTGGCTAAAATAACGCGCGAACTTATCAGAAATAAGCAAGATATATTGCTTACCAAGTTAGATAAAGACACTTTCCGTTATCTTAAGAATAAGTTTCCCAAATTAAAATATAATCATATAGCGAAATTAGGATACCTTTCTTTAAAACCTAAGCAAATTAAGCGGGGAACTGTTTTGGTGATTTCCGCGGGAACTTCGGATTTGCCCGTAGCCGAAGAGGCGGCATTGACGCTGGAGGTTATGGGTAATAAGGTAATTAGGCTTTATGATGTCGGAGTAGCCGGAGTGCATCGCCTGATGCATAATATCGATGCGCTAAAAGAAGCAAGCGTAATTGTAGTTGTCGCGGGGATGGAGGGAGCTTTAGGCAGCCTTGTAAGCGGATTAGTCAGTTGTCCGGTTATTGCCGTGCCTACCAGCTGCGGTTACGGAGCCAGCTTTGCCGGATTATCCGCGCTTTTGACTATGTTAAACAGTTGTTCTCCGGGCATGTCCGTAGTAAATATTGATAATGGTTTTGGGGCAGGGTATCTGGCCTCGATAATTAATAAATAAGGATTAGCTGATGAGAATAAAGTTAAAAGAAGCGGTAGATTTCCACGGGCATCTCGGACCGTATTTGGTGCTTGGTGTTATGGCCGGAGAATTGGCTTTAAAAGAGTTGGAGTGTAAAAAGTATTTTGGCCTGGAAGTTAAAGTTTGGGGGGCGACAGAGAAACCTAAGTCTTGTCTTATTGACGGGCTGCAACTTTCTACGGGAGCAACATTCGGCAAGGGTAATATCCATAAATTCCAAGGCCACATCATCGAGGTTGAAATAAGCGCGGCTGAGGACAAAAAGAAAATCCATTTGACCATAAACGATAATTTAAGAAAGCAGATAGAGAGGGCGCTGACTCATGAGGAATGTGAATCCTTGGCAAGGAAAATATATAAAACCGATCCTTCTAAAATATTTCACACAAGGTTGACAAAGTAGCTTTTATAACTTAACACTTAAGATTGGAGTAGAAAATGGCACTATCCGGATTAGATATCTATAAGCTTCTACCTAAAACAAACTGCCGCGAATGCGGGTTTGTGACGTGTCTTGCTTTTGCTATGCAATTGGCAAAAAAAGCAGTCAGTATTGAAAAATGTCCTTTTATAAGCGATGATGCGAAGAAAATCCTAGCGGAATCAAGCCTGCCGCCGGTTAAGCTTATAACCGTAGGTGAAGGAGAAGATAAGCTTGAGGTAGGGAATGAAACAGTAATGTTTCGTCACGAAGAGAAATTTCATCATCCTTGCGGATTAGGCTTTATTATAGAAGACGCGCTTTCTGACGCCCAGATAAAACAGGCTTTGGATAAAATAAATAATTTGAAATTTGAGCGCGTAGGGCAGAAACTGGATGTTAATCTTGTGGCGATAAGGCAAAATAAGTCTCAAGAAAGATTTGTTGCAGTCGTAAAATCGGTTTTAGATAATACAAAACTCGGGATAGTCTTAATGAGTGAAGATTTATCCGCGCTTAAAGAGGGGCTTAATTTATGCGCCACCAGAAAGCCGATTATATATCATGCAACCAAGGATAATTTAGCAGAAACGGCAAAGCTGGCTAAAGATTCCAAGGTTTCTTTGGTTGTTTCAGCTCCGGATCTGGAAGTTTTGGCCTCGATGACCAAAGAGTTAAATAATCTGGGTATAAGTGAGCTGGTCCTGGATACCGGCAAGAAAGCTATCTCAGACAAGATTTTGGATTTGACGCAAATAAGGCAGCAGGCCTTAAAGAAATCTAACCGCGCTTTAGGATATCCGGTGATAACCGTGGTTGAGAGAAGCGATCCGTATCAAGAAGCGACTGAAGCCGCTACGTATATCGCAAAATATGCAGGGATTGTTTTGATTAAAAGCATAGAGCCCAGCGAAGTCCTGCCGCTTCTTACCGTCAGGCAGAATATTTACACCGATCCGCAAAAACCACTTCAAATTGAGCCTAAGGTTTATTCGATTGGACAGGTTAGCGATAAGTCTCCGGTGCTAGTTACGACTAATTTCTCGCTTTCTTATTATACGGTTTTAGGGGAAGTAGAGGCAAGCAAGATTCCTTCTTACATCGTAAGCGTGGATACCGAAGGGATGTCGGTTCTAACAGCCTGGGCAGCAGAGAAATTTACTCCGGAAAAGATTTCCAGTTCGCTGAATAAATTCGGCATAAAAGATAATGTTTCGCATAATCGGCTGATTATTCCCGGCTATGTTGCAGTAATGAGCGGGGATTTGGAAGAGCAATCGGGTTGGAAGATTGTAGTGGGGCCTAAGGAAGCTGCAGGTATTCCGTCGTTTCTGAAAAATTTGTAAGTTAAGTATGGAGAAATTCAAAGTTACTTTTTACCCCGATAACAAAACAATAGAAGTCGCCAAAGATACGACTATTCTTTCTGCGGCGATATCAGCTGGGGTGTATATTAATTCAACCTGTGGCGGAGATGGTGTATGCGGCCGTTGTAAGGTGATTGTAAAAAGAGGTAGAGTTACAACTCAGCCTACCGGGCTTCTTTCTGCACAAGAAAAAGAAAACGGCGTTTATCTGGCGTGTTTGTCTATGGTACACGGCGATCTTGAGGTGGAGATTCCTAAGGGCGCAAGGTTGGATTTTGAATCTGAGATTAAGCCCGAAGTTGAGGAAGTAGAATCTGTAAAACCGGTATTAAAAGAAGAAGATTTTGGGTATCTGCCGCTTACCCAGAAACTTTATCTTGAATTGCCCGCGCCTGACTTAGGGGATAAGGTAAGCGACTTGGAAAGGCTTTATCGTCAGGTGCAGAGGGCTCTTGATGCGCCGGTCTTGCGTACCAATATCGCAAATATCCGTAGCCTTGGAGAGCTATTGCGTTCGGCTGACTGGAAAGTTACGGCTACCTTGGTGAAAAGAAGCGGCTCTACTGAAATTATTATGATTGAGCCGGGAGATACTTCGGCGCGTAATTTCGGTTTTGCTTTTGATATTGGAACAACTACAATTTCCGGGCAGCTGGTGGATTTGGCTAACGGTACGATATTAGGTACTAAGGCTGCCTATAATAAGCAGGCTAGTTTTGGCAGCGACGTCATTTCACGTATTGTCTACGCCCGTCAGGAACAGGGATTAGAGAAGCTTCATGCAGCTGTCACTGAAGGCATCAACGGGATAATCCAGGAATTAGTCGAAGAGCATAAAATCGATTTAAATGAAGTTAGTTGTGTTTTGTGCGCCGGCAATACTACGATGATGCATCTTTTACTGCGCATTGATCCGACATATTTAAGGAAGGAACCATACATTCCTACGGCTAATTTTTTACCTGTTTCGCGGGCAATAGAAGCGGGCATTAAAATAAATCCGCATGGTATTTTATCCTGCGCTCCGGGAGTAGCAAGTTACGTAGGCGGAGATGTCACAAGTGGCGTTTTGGCTTGTTCTTTAAATAGAGTAAAAGACTTAAGCATTCTAATTGATATCGGTACTAACGGTGAAATAGTCTTAGGCAATGATGAATTTATGGTTACTTGTGCTGCTTCTGCAGGCCCGGCATTTGAGGGAAGCGGAGTAAGTTGCGGCATGCGTTCCGGTAAAGGCGCGATACAAAAAGTAAGGATCGGCCCTAAGGGTATTGACGTTAAGTATGAAGTAATCGGCGCAGTTAAGCCGCGGGGCATATGCGGTTCAGGCTACATTGATTTAATTGCCGAGATGCTGCGCGCGGGAGTAATGGATAAAGCAGGAAAAATAAAGGAATCGGAAAACAGGCGCGTGCGTAAGGGTGAATTGGGTAATGAGTTTGTGGTGGCCTTTAAAGAGGAAAGCGATTCAGCAACGGATATAGTCATTACGGACGTAGATATAGATAATCTTAAGCGGGCTAAAGCGGCAATTTATTCTGCTGTAGCGATATTGGTAAGGCATATGGACTTAGATTTTAACAAAATCAAAACCATATTTATATCCGGAGGGTTCGGGACATCTTTGGATATCGATAGTGCCATAAGAATAGGCCTGTTACCGGATTTGGAACGCAAACATTTTATGTTTATAGGCAATAGCTCGTTAACCGGCGCGCGCCAGATGATTTTGTCTCACCAGGCCAGGGAGAGAGCCAAAGATATTGCCAGTAAGATGACTTATTTTGAATTGTCGGCTGAACCGGATTATATGGATGAATATATGGCGGCATTATTCTTCCCGCATACGGATTTGCATAAGTTTCCAAGTATCAAAAATTAAGTGTTTAGTTCGTAGTTTGTAGCAAAATCTTTTCCTACGAGCTACGAGCTACGATCTACGAGCTACATATGAGTTATATAATCGCAATTGCAGGTAAAGGCGGAACAGGCAAGACTACTATCGCCTCGTTGCTGGTAAGGATCATAAAAGAAAAAAAGCTGGGTTCGATTCTAGCGATAGATGCTGATCCGAATAGCAATCTCGGAGAAGTTTTAGGCGTAGCTCCCGGCGAGAGTATAGGCACTATATTAGACAGGATAGCTGTAAATCCGGACAAAATACCCAGCGGAATGACCAAGGATAGATTTATTGAATACGAGGTTCAGACCGCGGTTGCTGAAGGTGACGGATTTGATTTGTTGACTATGGGCAGGCCCGAGGGCCCGGGGTGCTATTGTTATGTGAACAATGTTTTAAGGGATGTTTCCTCCAGGCTGATGAAAGACTACGATTACGTGGTTATAGATAATGAGGCGGGATTAGAACATCTTTCGCGGCGCACTATGCGTTGTGCCGATACTTTATTGGTTATATCTGATGCGACTTTTGTAGGTTTAAAGGCGGCAGGCAGAATTAATGCATTAGCCCAGGAGCTGAAGATTAAAATAGGAAAGAAGTTTTTATTGATCAATCGTTCATCCGGGACTATAGATAAAGATAAGATAAAAGATTCAGGGTTGCCATATATAGGCAATCTACCCGAAGACAGCTTAATAAAAGAATTAAGTTTAAGTGGTTTGTCGTTAACAAAATTAGGAGCTGAGGCAGAAAGCATCAAGAGTCTAAGCAAATTAGGAGAGAAAATATGGAGTTAGTTAAGGAAAAGTGGCAGCAGGCAGTGTCAGTTGTTAATATAGGCGCTTTAAAACAGGAGGGCGGTACGCGAACTCATGTGGTTACCATAGGCGGCGATAGGGCCATGCCTTTTATTTTTGCGGAAGGAGAGGCTCCGCATAAGCCGGCTATAGCTTTTGAGGTTTGGGATATGGCCCCCAGCGACTGGCCCGATGAATTAGGTAAGCACTATAAAGATGTGTTTAGCGATCCTTTATCTTGGGCAGAAAAATGCGTCAAACAATATAAAGCTGAGATTCTATGTGTAAGATTACAGGGCGCGCATCCTGATTTCGGCAACAAAAGTGCCGAGGATGAAGCAGCGTTTATAAAGAGCCTGTTAAAAAAGGTAAGCGTACCGCTTATTATCTTAGGCTGTGGCGATGATGCTAAAGATAATTTAGTTTTACCTGCTTGCTGTGAAGCATCCAAAGGCGAACGTTGCTTAATAGGAAGCGCGGTGCAGGATAACTATAAGACTATTACCGCCGCGGTGTTAGCTGACGGGCACAGCATTATTGCCGAGTCGCCTATAGACGTTAATATCGCCAAGCAGTTAAATATTCTTATTTCCGATATGGGCCTCTCTTTGGAGCGTATTGTGATAAATCCGACTATTGGTGCTTTAGGTTACGGATTGGAATACGCTTATTCAATAATGGAACGTGCACGTCTGGCAGCATTGGCAGGTGATAAGACCCTGGCAAGCCCCTTTATATGTTTTGTGGGCCAGGAGGCCTGGCGGGCAAAGGAGGCTAAGCAGGAGGCAGAGCGGGGTGTCATGTGGGAAACGCTTACCGCAACAACTTTAATTCAGGCAGGAGCGGGTTTATTGGTTATGCGTCATCCTCTTGCTGCAGAGAAAATAAAAGTGTATATCGATGAGTTAATGAAGCGGAGCTAAATATGTTTATAATCGGAGAACTGATTAACGGGATGTACGCCAATATTGGCAAGGCAATAAAGGATAAGGATAAAACCGTAATCCAGAAATGTGCCTTGGAGCAGATTAAATCCGGAGCGGATGCGCTGGATGTTAATTGCGGCCCGGCATCTAAGGATGCGGTTAATGATATTCGTTGGCTGGTGGAGGCAATCCAGGAAGTTACTGACAAGCCGCTTGCGCTTGATTCCAGCAAACCAAAAGTTATAGAATCGGGATTAAAAGCGATGAAGAATAAAGTGATTATAAATTCTACGACTTCTGATGCCGATAAGCTTGCGGTATTGGTACCTTTAGCTAAACAATACAATGCCAAATTAATTGGTATTACTATAAGCGCTAAAGGTATCCCCCAGAACAAAGACCAAAGACTGGAGTTGGCCGCCAATATTGTTGCTTCCTGCCTTGATTTTGGCTTTCCGGTGGAAGATCTTTATTTAGACCCCATAGTCCTGCCGGTGAATGTCGCCCAGGCCCAGATGCGCGATATCTTAGAATCTATACGTGAGTTTAAGATTATTTCAGAGCCCGCTCCGAAAACGATAGTCGGTTTAAGTAATGTTTCTCAAGGCACAGGCGTACGTAGCCTTGTTAACCGTACATTCCTGGTGATGGCATTGGCTTACGGGTTGGATGCGGCAATACTTGATCCGTTGGATAATGATTTGATGGATGCGGCTATAACTGCGGAATTGGTTCTTAATAAACAGATTTACTGCGATTCTTATTTAACCGCCTATAGGAAGAAGTAAAAATGACACGTACAAAAGTATTCCGCCATATCTTCAGGATGCACGGGTTCAGGGAGAGTTTTAAATTTGCCTGGAAGGGTGTGTTATATTTATTTTTATTTCATCGCAATATGCGCATTGTCTTCCTTTGTGGTATCGGCGCATTTCTTCTGGGGTTGTATCTGGGATTAAAGGCGGTTGAGCTTGTAGCTCTTTGTGTCACCATAACTCTGGTGTTTATGGCAGAAATATTTAATACTGCCATAGAGATGTTGATGGATATAATTACTGTTAAGTATCATACCAGAATAAAACTGGTGAAGGATATCGCCGCCGCCGTAGTATTAATTACATCCTTGAATGCTGTGGCGGTAGGATACATTTTATTTATAAGAAGATTGTTTAAATAACGGGGTGATTCTATGAAGAAAGTACTTGTTGTTGACGACGAGAAAGACATCCGGGATCTTATCAAGGATAAGCTAAGTGCCAATAAATATGCAGTGATTACCGCCGGTAACGGCGAAGAAGCGCTTATCGTTGCCAGAAATAATAAACCGGATCTTATACTGTTAGACATTGCCATGCCCGGTATAGACGGTTATACGACCTGCGAAAAACTTAAAAACGAACCCGTGACCAAAAATATCCCCATTTTATTCCTGACAGGAAAAGACCTTGATTTAAGCGGGATACAACAGCGCTGCAGTAATTTAGGCGCTAATGGCTATGTTTCTAAGATGGCCACGCTTAAAGAATTAATCGAAGACATAAAGAAAGTCATATAGCTTCATAACGAAGGAGACACTATGAAGAGTTTGGCGGTTATTCTGTTTTTATCCTTATCCATCCTCGGCTGTTCCTCTAAAGCGCATAATGAAGAGGGAACAATTCTCACCCAGGTTAACGATTACAAGATAGGCTGGCAGGAATTCGAAGGGGAGTTTAGGGCCTCTAATTACGGCAGGGTTGATACGGTTGAATCAAGAAGAGATTTCTTAAGAGCCTTTATCGACCGTAAATTAATACTTCAGGATGCTCAAGCAAGGGGGCTGGATAAGCAGAGCACATTTATGAAGATGATTGAGAAATTTTGGGAGCAGTCGCTTTTAAAGCTTGCGCTGGATGAAAAATCCAAAGAGATTGCCGGCTCGGCAACCGTAAGCGATAAAACCATAAAAGATGCTTATGATAAATTATCTAAAGAAGGTAAGGCTGATAAGCCTTATGATCAGATGTACAATCAGATAAAATGGGAGATTATTAAGCTAAAAGAAGCGCAGGCTATGAACGAATGGCTATTGGAATTACACAATAAGTCCAATATTAAGGTAAATTACGATTTATTAAAAGAGGATAAATAAGGCACCCAAATATAAATGAGTATTTGGTGTCCGTTAACTATGGGAGGTTTGCGATGGATAATCCTAGAACTTATGCGCGCAGAAATTATTTTATTGAAAAAGGATTTCAAGCCAGATTCATAGTGCGTTTCTGTATATTGATTATCTTAGGTGGGCTTTTGACGACTGCGATAGTTTATTTCTTAGCCGCTAAGTCAAATACGGTAGCATTTATTAATTCTCGGGTTGTTGTGAGGAGCACCGCAGACTTTATGCTTCCGCTCTTACTGCAGACAGTGCTGGTTGTCGTGATAATTATTGGTTTGGTAACGATAGTTTTAGCATTATTTGCTTCGCATAAAATCGCAGGGCCGATGTACCGGCTCAAAAAAGTAACCGAGTCACTGGCAAAAGGAGATTTTTCATCAAATTTCAGAATCCGTAAGCTTGATCAGTTCCAGGAATTAGCCGATGCCTTCAATAGTATGATCGCGCAGCTGAGGAAGGAATTGTCAGATTTAAAGAAAGATTCTGCGGCTGTCAGTGGTAAACTGGATAATTTTTCCGAGCAGGATATAGTTGAGAAGAAGAGAGCGGATTTGGCTGAATTAAAAAAGATATCAGCGCAATTAAAACAGGACTCAGATTATTTTAAAATTTGATGCCGCATTTAAGCATGCGTCTTAGGTTATTATTTATTGTTCTTTTCTTATTTTTTATAAGCATACGTTTATCCTATGCCGCTGGCGATGGATTTACTCCCGAAGGTAAGATAGAAAGCAAATACTTTACTATTTTCTATACCTCCGGCGTATCTTTGCCCGAAGTTAACCGGCGGTTAGGCCTTAGCGTATCGGATAATTTCTTATCTGGCGTAACTGCGGAGAAAAAAATCTCTGCCGAAGCCCAGCTTGCGCTTGGGATGGATTATTTATTTGAACAGGTTTGCGATGCGCTGGATATGCGGCTCTATAGTTTTCGCGGCGTAATTAAATTATGCCGTGATTATGCGCAGTTAAATATGATATACAAGGATTTCTTCAAGAAGAATCTAGGGACCCGTTCTTTTTATGTATACAGCCTCAATTCCATCTATACCTCAGCGGATAACTTTAAACTTGGGATAGTGGCCCATGAGATGGCACACGTGATAATAAGCCACTACTTTCCGGTTTTGCCTTCGGCAAAAGTACAGGAGGTTTTGGCGATGTATGTTGAGTATCAGCTAAGGGCAACGGTACAGTAGAAAGAGGAGGGCATATGCAGATAGATAGATTAAGAGAGGACACAAAGAAAGATTTTAATAACGTAATATGCCTTATGAGCATAATACCGCTTTTAGTTTCGGTTTATGTGATTGCCGCAAAAATAGCGTCTCTGCAGGTGTTTGCCGGAGAGGTTGGCTACATTATGCTTTTGGCTATGACAATAATTTTAGCCGGTATTATTACCGGAAAAAAGATGCTTTGGGGGTTGATACAGAACATATTCGATTTTAATAGTCGTGTAATTAGCCTGCAGGAAGAGCTGTTGGAGAAAAATAGGCTTGCTGCCATAACCGAAACCGTGCTTACATTGGGCCATGAGATCAATAACCCGCTTATGGTTGTGCACGGCAATCTCGAGCTTCTAGAAGGGGATGTTACAAATATCAATTTGCCAGTTAGCGTAAAAAACAGGCTTAATGAAATAAAAAATAATTGCGAGCGCATAATATCAGTTACTCAGAAAATGTCTAATTTATCAAAACCGGTTTCTGTTACAGTTCACGGCAAAACTAAAATTATAGATTTAGGCCAATCTGCATGAAAACTAGGGGACGCTTCTGGGTTATTCAAATCAAAACTGAAAACCCAGAAGCGTCCCCTAGTTTTTCGGTAGTTTTTCGGTATTGTATTCCTTTGCCTTTTGTGGTAATATTATTTTTCGATTAGATTCTGGCGTCTCGTAAAGCCCGCCTTGGGCGTGCCACGGGACGCCCCGTGATGAGCAAAGCGAATTTTACGGGGCGGCGTAACTCAGCCTGATAGAGTAGTCGGCTCATACCCGATTTGCCACTGGTTTAAATCCAGTCGCCGCCACCAATTTTACTCTAGTTTCTAAGCAGTCTGTAAAATTGCTCAGGCGACGCAGTCCTCCGAAGGAGGGCCAGTCGCCGCCACCAATTTTACTCCAGTTTTTTAAGTAGACGGTACAATTGCTTAGGCTACGCAATCCCGCACAGTATTTTGCCCGTTATTATATAAATCGATCTGAAAAGGAGGTGCTAATGGAAAGAATGCGTAAGTTTCTTAGCGTAGTAATCCTACTTGTTTTTGCATTATCTCCGGTATTAGCGTGTAGGGTGTCGGCAGAAGATAAAGAACTTCCTCCGGGCATATCTAAACAAGAAAGTATTCCGGGCGAGGGGTTGCATAAAGGTTGGGAACAAGGGAAGCATGAGGGTTGGGATAAAGATAAAGCAACTGAAAAAGCTAAGGAGAAAAAAGAAGCTAAGGAGAAGGCCGATAGTGAGAGAAAGGCTAAGCTTGAGGCTCAGAAAAAAGCCAGAGAAGAAGCTAAGGCAAAGCGTAAGGAGCAGATTGAGAGGTCCAGGTCAGAAAGCAAGCAGTCCAGGTCAAATAGGCAACCGATGTCAACAGGAAAACAAAAGAGTCATTCTGGCAGATATTGATCTGGCCGGCTATTTAAAGAGGGGGTTAGTAAATGAAAGTAAGATTTTTTATAGCAGTAATTTTATTTAGCATTTTCTTCTTGGGCGGGAATTTCGGCATTGCCTACAGCGATGAGACGCATCTGGATGTGTTAAAATCAAAGTCTGTTGAAGGAGAGTTGGCTGATATTGATTGGATGAATGCAACTATTACGGTTAAGTTGTCGCAGACTAATGGACGTAACGATGAAATGATCTTTGACGTAACCGAAGGGACAACGATTATGGAAAATAACGTTGTTGTAGAGCTTACGCAGCTAATCAGCGGAAACGGAGTTGTGGTTGAGTATGACGATAACTCGCAGAATTTCGGTCCTGTTGTTGCGAATAAAATAACTGTTTTATCCGCAGATGTCAACTAATGGTTTTACTTCAAGACAATTTTAAGCGGGTAGTTGCTCAGTACGGTCTTATCCGCAAGAATGACAAGATAGTTGTTGGTGTGTCCGGCGGGCCGGATTCGGTCGCACTGCTTTATTTGCTTAACAGTCTAAAAAAAGAATTAAATCTCACTCTCCACGTTGCTCATCTCGATCATGCCCTGCGTAAAGATTCCGCTTCAGACAGAAAATTTGTTGAACACCTGGCGAGTTGCCTGAAGTTGCCGGTAAGCTCCGCCAGAATTAATATTGCGCAATTGGCTAAGAAGGGTTCGACTGAAGAGATTGCGCGCAATGCCCGCCTAGGATTCTTATTTAGCGTAGCAAGGAAGATAAAAGCCAATAAAATAGCGCTGGGGCATAATTTCGATGACCAGGCAGAAACAGTGCTTATGCGCCTAGTAAGAGGGACAGGGCTTTACGGATTAACCGCTATCTTGCCTAAAAGAGAAATTGCCGGTTATATTCTGATCCGCCCATTAATCGGGATCAGGCGTAAAGAAATCGAAGCTTTCTTAAAAAGCAAGAAGATCATACCCAGGAGGGATATTACAAATAAACAGGATATTTATTTGCGTAATAGAATCAGGAACAGGCTCTTGCCTCTTTTGGCAAGAGAGTATAACAAAAACATAAAAGAAGTTCTGGTTAATATGGCCGAGAATGTCGGGCTTGATTACGATTATTTGATGCTTGCAGCCCGTCAGAAAACCGGCGTTATAGGCAAGAGCATAGGGTTGGAAAAATTATCAAAATTGCATCCTTCCATGCGCAGGCTGATTTTACGCTTAGTTATTTCAAGGCTAAAAGGTGATACGAGAAAGATCGATTTCCGGCATATTAAGGAAATAGAAGATTTAGTCTTAAACCGGCCTATTAATTCGGTGGTTGACCTGCCTAAAGGAGTATCCGTAATCAAGCGTAAGAAAAACCTTTCTTTTTACCGCAGAAAAGATTAAAACACTTGATTTTGCAAGTATTTAAATATATAATAAAATGTCTTAACAATTGGAGAAGATATGGCTAACAGAAAAAATTTTCCTAACTTAAAGGGGGGTAAGGCGTTGAAGCGTTTTCCCTTTGGTTGGATCGGTATTGCAATTTTATTCCTGCTCTTGATCAATTCTTTCAATCTGAGCGTCAGCGGTATACCCGCAGAGATATCCTATAGTGATTTCTATAAGGTCTTAAAAGAAAATCCCGATAAGATCAAATGGGTGACTAAAACCGAAGGCGGCCTGAAGCTGGACGGCCAGTATACCGATAATTCAAAGTTTTTTGTTTATATTCCGGAAAATGATCCCGAATTGCTTAGTCTGATGCGTCAAAACCTGAAAAGCTTTTCGGTTAAGCCGCCGTCTATTTGGGGCAATTTATTTGTGCAATTAAGCGGAGTAATTTTATTGATATTATTCTGGCTCTGGATGGCTAACCGCGGCGAACAGATAGGTAACCGTATTATGACTTTCGGCAAGGTGCGCCCTAAAATTCATACTGAAGGCGACGGAAGCAGGGCTACTTTTAATGATGTTGCAGGTGTTGATGAGGCTAAAGAAGAACTAAAAGAAGTAATAGAATTCTTAAAAGATCCCAAGAAGTTCCAACGTCTAGGAGGCAAGATCCCCAAGGGTGTTTTATTGGTTGGTCCTCCGGGATGCGGTAAGACTTTAATTGCCCGGGCTGTTGCCGGCGAGGCAGGAGTCCCCTTTTTCTCTATAAGCGGATCTGATTTTGTGGAGATGTTTGTGGGCGTAGGTGCTAGCCGTGTGCGTGATTTATTTGAACAGGGCAGGAGGGCGTCAATCGCATCCGGAAAAGGCGCCATCATATTTATTGATGAAATAGATGCCGTAGGTAGGCTCCGTTTCTCAGGTATCGGAGGCGGGCATGATGAAAGGGAGCAGACTCTGAATGCTCTGTTGGTGGAGATGGACGGATTTGATGCCGGCCAGGGGATTATACTAATAGCGGCTACTAATCGTCCCGATACGCTGGATCCGGCTATATTGCGTCCGGGCAGGTTTGATCGTAATATAATCGTAAGCCTTCCGGATATTAAGGGCAGAGAAGAGATACTGATGGTTCATGTGCGCAAACTAAAACTTGCCTCAAACGTAGATTTGAAATCTCTTGCCAGCCAGACTCCCGGATTTTCAGGCGCTGATTTGGCTAATCTTTGTAATGAAGCGGCATTATTGGCTGCCAGGCATAATAAGGAATCCATAGAGATGATCGATTTTGAGAAATCGGTGGAAAGAGTACTTATGGGTCCGGAGAAGAAGAGCCACATAATGTCTAAAAAAGAAAAAGAAATCACCGCTCTGCATGAGTCGGGGCATGCGCTTCTTTCTTTGCTTTTGCCCGAAGTTAATCCGTTAAAAAAAGTTTCTATCATACCGCGCGGCCTTGCGGGAGGATATACTTTTACCCCTCCCGTAGAAGACAGGCACTACTGGACCAAGAAACAGCTGCTGCAGGAAATTACCATGATGCTCGGCGGCAGGGCCAGTGAAGAAATAAACTTAAACGAAGTTACTACCGGAGCGCAGAACGATTTAGAGGTAGCGACCCAGTTAGCCAGGCGTATGGTTACTCAATTCGGCATGTCGGATAAGTTAGGGCATATGACCCTGGGCAGGCGCGAAGGCTTGGTGTTTTTAGGCCGCGATATTATGGAAGAAAAGAACTACAGCGAAGAGACCGCACGCATGATAGACGAAGAAGTAAAAAAGATAGTGGATGAGTCGTATGTAAACGCTAAGAACATACTGAATCAGAATATAGATAAGCTTAAGGTTCTTTCAGGCGCACTTTTGGAGAAGGAAGTACTCGACGGCGAATATGTAAAACAACTTTTGGTTATAGAGAAAAAAGACCTTACCTAGCAAAGATGCAAATCTTAGAAATTTCGGAGTCTAAAAAGTTAGCAAAAGTAATGCGGGATATAAAAGTTGATTCCTGCGGCATCAAGATAATGGTGCCTAAGGCTATTACGCATCTTTTGCGCATAAATGCAATTTCTAATATTTCCGCCAACATACTAAAGCAGGAAATGCTTTCTTTAGGCGGGGATGCTGCAGTAGCGCGCGATGCGCTTACGGGGAGAACTAAGACTACCGATTGTCTTTTAATCGGTAATCTGGCGCAACTGGTTCGTCTTAAAGAAAAACTAAAAACTCAGCCCTTTGGTCTTAACAGGCTTGCAGGCGAATTATCAGAGGTAATCGATAGTTATAATAAAGACAAGTTTATTTTACGTGCCGGTAAACACGCCTTGAATTTGAGCCGGCGTGCCCATATTATGGGCATTATTAATATGACCCCGGACTCATTTAGCGGCGATGGGATATATAAGTCACCAAGTCAGCAATCGATTAAGTCGGAAGTATCGGAGTTGGCGGAGCAGATGGTAAAAGATGGTGCTGATATAATCGATGTAGGGGGAGAGTCGAGCCGCCCGGGGGCAAGGCCGGTTTCAGTCAAAGAAGAATTAAACAGGGTAATCCCGGTTATTAAAGCATTGGCCAAGAAAATAAGTTCACCTATCTCCATAGATACGTATAAGCCGCAGGTTGCACGGGCAGCTCTTGATGCCGGAGCGGTAATTGTTAATGATATTTCCGGATTAAGAAATACGGAATTAGCCGGAATGATTGCCCGTTATAAGGCCGCGGTTGTAATTATGCACATGAAGGGTAATCCTTTTAATATGCAGAAAAACCCAGTTTATGTGTCTTTGATTGATGAGATAATTTCTTATCTTAAACAAAGGTTGCTGGTGGCCAGGGATTCGGGCATAACCGCTGATAGGATTATGATTGATCCGGGTCTCGGGTTTGGCAAGACTTTAGAGCATAATTTAGAAATACTTCAAAGGCTCGGCGAGTTTAAAGTTTTGGGTAGCCCTGTATTAGTCGGTCCGTCAAGGAAATCATTTATCGGCAAGATATTGGGCGTTGAATGTCAGGATAGGATTTTTGGGACGGTCTCGGCGTGCGTTTTGGCGGTTAAAAACGGGGCTCAAGTAGTAAGGGTGCATGATGTTTTAGAGGCAAAACAGGCATTAAAAGTTTTTGATGCCGTGGAGCGGGTATGATTTTAGATATGCTTTATCTTTGGGGGCCCACGATATTTGAAATAATAGTGTTGTGGGTTGCGATTTATCACGTACTGCTTTTCTTTGAAGGTACCCGTGCATCCCAGGTTTTACGCGGTATAGTAATTTTATTTCTGGTATTTTTCTTATCTCAAAGGTTAAATTTTAAAGTTCTTGATTGGCTTCTTACAAAATTATTCGGTATATCCGTTATTGCCGCGTTTATCATTTTTCAGCCCGAGATCAGGCAGGGGTTGGCGCATTTGGGACAGCGTAATCCGTTCGGTTCATCGATGAGAGAAGAGGAAATAGACCTTGTGCTTAAAGAAATAAGCAGGGCGGTTGAGGCCTTGGCTAAGGATAAGATAGGGGCTTTGGTTGTGATAGAAAAGAATGATTCTTTGGCAAGCTATATCCAAAGCGGGATTATTTTGGATGCTAAAGTTTCTTCCGAGCTTATACAGGCAGTATTTACTCCCAATAATCCTTTGCACGACGGTGGATTAATAATTCGCCACGATAAGATTACCGCGGCAGGGTGTTTATTTCCGCTTACGCAAAAACAGGAATTAAGCCGTATATTCGGAACAAGGCATAGAGCCGCACTTGGCTTAAGCGAAGAGGCCGATGCCATTATTATAGTTGTTTCTGAAGAAAGGCAGGATATTTCTCTTGTGTATTGCGGAAAACTGTATAAAGATTTAAGCCGCGAAGAATTAACGTCCAGGATAAAGGAAATTATAAAACTTAAAGGACATGGTGAAGAATAAAGTTACGATTTTTTATCGCTTCGCACATTTATTTACTTACCACCCCTGGCTTAAGATTGTTTCGCTTATTTTGGCGGTTGCGGTCTGGTTTTACGTGCATGATCAGATAGGCAGGTTTAATTTTTAACAATGGAACTGGGCGTTAATATAGATCATGTAGCTACGCTAAGAGAGGCGAGGCGCGGGCTTGAACCCGAGCCTGTTTTAGCAGCGCTTGTTTGTTTGGCCGCAGGCGCGGATAGTATAGTAGCGCATTTAAGAGAAGACAGAAGGCATATAAAAGACAAAGATCTTTATATCTTGCGCGAAGTAGTAAAGACTAAGCTAAATATGGAGATGTGCATTGCAGGCGATATAGTAGATATTGCCTGCGAAGTCGGTCCTGACCAGGCAACATTGGTACCTGAAAAGAGGCAGGAGCTGACCACTGAAGGCGGAATGGATGTTTTCGGCAATCTCTTAAGAGTAAAAAGTGCTGCAAAAAAGCTGGAGGATAGAGGAATAAAAGTAAGCTTATTTATAGATCCTGATAAAAAACAAATAGACGCATCTTTGAAGGCAGGGGTTAAAATTATAGAATTGCATACCGGGCGTTACGCGGACGCCAAAAACAAAAAAGAAGAAAATAAATATTTTAAAGAATTAAAAACTGCGGTTAGGTATGCTGCAGCAAAGGGATTAACCGTTAACGCCGGGCACGGGTTAAATTACTATAATACTACCAGTATCGCTAAGATTCAGGGCATAGAGGAGTTGAATATAGGTTATTCTATTATTTGTCGGGCTGTGTTTGTGGGTTTAGATAAAGCGGTACGCGAAATGAGGGCGTTGATAAAATAATATGATAGTGGGCACTGGAGTAGATATCACGGAAGTCAGGCGCTTGAAGCAGGCGGTAGAAAAGTGGGGAGAGGAATTCTTAAACCGTATTTTTACCGATGAAGAATTGAAGAATGCGAAAAAGCGCAACAGCTGGTATCAACATCTTGCAGGCAGGTTTGCTGCTAAGGAAGCGGTGTTTAAGGCAGTGGGGGATAGAAATTTGGGCTGGAAGGATGTGGAGATCTTAAACGATAAAGACGGCAAGCCTCATTGCCGGATGCTTAAAGCCCGTAATAAGAATATAGACGTACATATTTCAATTTCGCATGTGAAAACTTATGCGGTTGCCAACGCGGTTGTTACACAGAAAACCTGATGCCCATAAGGGGGATTTCGGGCATGTTTTAGTTTTAGCCGGATCGGCGCGATTTTCCGGAGCTTCGGTTTTGTGTGCGGAAGCTGCGATGCGTTCAGGTGTTGGCTTGGTAACTTTAGGGATACCTAAAGGATTGAATTCGTCTATCATAAAGATAAAACCCAGGGAAATTATGACACTTCCTCTGGCCCAAACAAGAAATGGTTGTTTGAGTTCTTTGGCATATAAGGAAGTAAAAGATTTTAGCGCAAATGCTGATGTTGTTGCAATCGGCCCCGGGCTAGGACAGGGAAAATCTACTCAATCTTTAGTGCGCAAGGTCCTGGCTAAAATTAATAAGCCGATGGTTGTCGATGCCGATGCTTTGAACGCTTTAGCTGGTCATTTAAGTTTGCTACGACCTACGACCTACGACCTACGACCTACGATCATTACTCCTCATTCCGGCGAAATGGCAAGATTGTTGGGTGTGAGCGTAAAAGAAGTACAAAGTAGAAGAGAAGATATCGCCAAAGGCTTTAGCGGAAAATACAAAGTTGTTGTTGTTTTGAAAGGGCGCGATACTGTAGTCGCCGGAGGCAGGGATAAATGTTATATAAATAAGACCGGCAATCCCGGAATGGCGACCGGCGGCTCAGGCGATGTGTTAACAGGCATAATTGCAGCTTTCTTAGCTCAGGGCTTAGATGCTTTTGAGGCGGCTAAATATGCGGTTTATCTGCATGGTTTAGCAGGGGATATTGTGGCTAAGGAAAAGACAGAAATTTCCTTGATTGCCTCGGATATTATTGCTAAAATCCCTGAGGCGGTTAAGCGTAGTTCTTAGATATTAAAAGAATATGCCGGCTTAGCTCAGTTGGTAGAGCGTCTGTTTTGTAAACAGATGGTCGGGGGTTCAATTCCTCTAGCCGGCTCCATTTAAATATGATAGATAAAATACAAATAGAAAAACTTTATTGGGGTAGGAGGCATACCATAGAACAAGTTGCTGCTGAAATGGGTATTCCTTTCTGGACGCTTTATAATTTTATGAATAAATATGGTATTAAACGTAGAAATAAGTCAGAAGTAACATATAACTACAATAGAATAAAACCTCAATTTGAAATTAAGCCTTACTTGTCCATAGAGGAAGAAAAATTAAAAATTGCTGGAGCTATGCTTTATTGGGCAGAGGGCACATTAAGAGGCAATACTGTTGATTTTACGAATAGTAATCCTTGGATGATTCAAGTTTTCTTAAAGTTCTTAAGACAAATATGCGGCGTAAGTGAAGATAGGTTGCGTGTCTATCTTTACGTATATCCCCAGCATAATTTACAGAAAGTTAAGGCATATTGGCAGGGAATTACAGGCATACCGTTAAGTCAATTCACAAAACCTTATGTAAAAAGTAGTAGTTTAATCCTTAGTGATGGCAGAAAGTTGGCTTATGGTTTAGTTCATATTAGGTACAATGATAAAAAATTGCTAACATTAATTAGCAAATGGATAGAAGATTATAAAGTCAGTTCTTTGTTATGGGTAGGTACCCAAGTGGCCAAAGGGGACAGACTGTCTAAAGGCAGCGTCCTTCCGAAAGGTAGGATGGAAAAGTAGGTGAATTCAGGGAAGCCCTTAGCCGTTAAGTTAAGGGTAATCCTGAGCCAAGCCCGCTATGCTTTCATAGCGGGAAGGTGCAGAGACTAAGCGCCTACTACCTAAAGCTAAACAGCTATGGTAATGAGATAGTCCAAGCCTCAGGGTAACCTGAGGGCACTTGAAATCTGTTGCACTTGTGCTTCAGAGGTTCGAATCCTCTCCTGCCCATTTTATTTTTCCGACAAGGAAAAATAAAATGGCACCAAAGCGAGCGTGGCGAGGCGATAAGCCGAGCAGTGAGCTTGGTGCCAGCACCACATTTTATTCAGTTCGTAGTTCGTAGTTGGTAGTTCGTAGGTAGTTCATAATAAAGAATATCAGCGAGAGACAAAGGTTTTTAACAATTATCCTGCCTTCGGCAGGATACAAGATGCAGAATAAATCCCATTGTTAAAAACCTAAAAAGAAGGGTTTGGGGAGAAAAGATTGTTTTCTCCCCAAGGAAATGTTCTTTCAGAAATAAAAGGAAGGGGTGACAGGAGCGAAGTACTGATAAAATCCGTCACCAAGCGACGCCAGAGGGGAAACCATTGGTTTCCCCATGGGGAGCGAGCGTCACAAGAATGAGAGACAACTTTAGACACAGCTTAAAGCATTGTTTGTTTACTAAATAGCGTGGAATAAGCTATAGCGAGAGACGCGGGAGTAGTCCAGTGGTAGAACAATAGCCTTCTCCCGCTAAGCTAATTTATAGCGGGCGGGACTTCGCCGCTAGTATTGAAACGATAGCGGCTTGCAAGCTATGCGATGGGAGATTGCGGGAGTAGTTCAGTGGTAGAACAATAGCCTTCCAAGCTATATATGGGGGTTCGATTCCCCTCTCCCGCTCCAATAAATATGGAATTTGATACTCAGCAGATAAGAGATTCTTTTCACGAAGCCATCGACAATTCTAATGCCTTTATTTTATACCTTAACTCTATGGGCAATATAATAGCCTGTAATAAGAAAATCGAAAGCTTAACCGGCAAGAAAAAAGATCAGGTTCTCGGTCGATACTGGCTGAGTGTTTTGTATAATAACCACGGCGAGCAGAATCTTATAAAACAGCACATGTTTAAAGCGGTTATGGATGATTCTATTAAATACAAAAGACCAAACAGCTTTGAAGGTGCTCTTGTTGATTCCCAAGAGCATGAACATTTGGTCTCTTGGGATTTGACTCCGGTTACAGAGGAACCAAAGGGGCTTATGGGCATGCTTCTGGTGGGTAACGATGTTACGCAGCTAAAAGACAGAGAAGAATCTTTTAAGAAAATAGATAATACGTTAAAGAATATATTCTCTAACATAAAAGAATATGCTTTGTATGTTACCAATTTAGACGGAAATATTACTTACTATGGTATGGGTTCTGAGATAATGTTCGGCTGGCAGAAAAATGAAATCGTCTTTAAGCACATAAGCATATTGCATACCCTCGAAGACGCCGCTTCCGCGCTACAGTTTATAATTTCTCAGGTTAATGCTAAGGGCGAACATGAGACCGAAATAGATTTGGTTAAGAAGGACGGACAGCATTTTCCGGTAGAATTAACGGTAAGCCGCTTTATCGATCCTGATGGTAAGCCCGCCGGGTATATTTTTATAGCTAAAGATATAACCGAAAGAAGGAAACTTGAGTACCAGGTTTTTCAGGCCGAGAAGATGGCGGCCATCGGACAGCTTGCTGCCGGTATGGCTCATGAAATAAATAATCCTTTGTTTGTGATCTCAGGCAGAATGGAAATGATGTTAGAGGGCAAAAGGCTGGCTAAGAAAATAAAAGACAACTTAAACATCATGAATGCTCAGACAGAGCGCATCAGAAAGCTGGTGGACAGGCTATTGAAGTTCTCCCGTAAAACCATCCCGCGGCTGGAGAATTTAAACATAAACGAGGTTATAGAAGGCGTCCTGCCGCTTTTGTCATATCATAAACTTCCTGCTTCCAGCGTGGAAATAGACAGGGTTTTGGCACCTAATCTTTCTCCGGTTAGAGGCGATTTGAATCAGCTGCAGGAAGTTTTTATAAATATCTTAGTCAATGCTTATCAGGCTATGCCGCAAGGCGGTAAGATTGCCATAGAGACGCGTAATTCCCAGGATGGATTTGCCGAGATAACAATAGCCGATACCGGCCATGGAATTAGTGAGGACGTATTGAAGAATATCTTCATGCCGTTCTTTTCCACTAAGAAAGAAGGTACCGGTTTGGGTTTGTCGATTTGTTATAATATTATTAAAGTCCATAACGGTTCGATAGATATAGAGAGTAAAGTGAATGAAGGCACCACTTTTATTATAAAACTGCCTTTTGCCTAAAAGAACGGAGGTTAGCCATGTCATATAAAGTATTGGTAGTTGATGATGAAGCTCCTGTAAGAAGTTTATTCGATGATTTGTTGAAGAAAGAGAAATATATTGTCAAAACAGCCGATTCAGGTGAGGAGGCGCTGGAGGCAATCGGCAAAGAAGATTTTGATGTAGTGCTTATGGATATAAAGCTGGGCGGGATATCCGGACTCGAAGCTTTGAAGAAGATAAAGGATATTAAGCCGGCTACGACGGTAATAATGATTACAGGTTTCGGTTATGACGAGGATTTGATTAATAAATCAAAAGAGCTTGGGTGTTCCGGATATATCGGCAAGAATATGCCCATATCGCAGATTATGAGTAATTTCAAGCTCTTTACAAAACACTTAAAATAAAAACTATGAAAGAAGAATTATTAAAGCCGGTTTTTATCGATGCCTTTGATTTAGACGATGCATGGTTCCAGTGTTTGTCCGCCATTCTGGAAAAAGGACATGTTTATACAATTACCAGGGGTAGCTACGAAGGGCAAAAGCGCCTGGAGTTTGATTTTGTTTCGGTGAGAGTTAAGAAGCCGGCGCATCAAATCATACCAATAATTCCGGAAGGCATGAGCATACCCGCTCCTACGGACATGGATTACATCCAGGGTTATTTAAGCTATCTTCTTACCGGTACAAAGACCGAAACGGAAGATTATACTTATGGCGAGCGTCTTGTTGAGCCGAGGGTAAAAATAAAGGAAAATTCTGGCGGCAAAGAAATGATAAGAGAGATGCCCCTGGGCGTCAATCAGGTCGAAGAGGTAATCAAGATTTATAAAGAAAAAGGATTTGGCACAAATCAGGCGACCATGGAGATAGGCATGCCGTCCGATATCAAGTTAGTCGATCCGCCGTGTTTGCGTATTATTGATACGCGCGTGCGTTACGGTAAATTGCATTTTATTCTCTATTTCCGTTCCTGGGATCTCTGGGGAGGTTTTCCTTCTAACTTAGGCGGGCTGCAATTGGTAAAACAATACATGGCCGAAGAAATAGGCGTTGGAGACGGTGAGATTATTGCCGTCAGTAAAGGGCTGCATCTTTATGATTATGCCTGGGATTTGGCCAAGATGAGAACTAACAAGAATAATTTGCAGATAGGAGCAAATTTATGAAGACTACATACGCCGGGCCCGAGCGTAGAAATTTCGTAAGGTTGGATTACTCGGTTCCTTTTGAGTATAAAGTTTGTAAAAAAGAAACAATTTCCAAATTAATGGAAGGCTATACCGCCGATATCAGCCAGGGCGGTGTATTGTGCAATATTAAAGATAAGGTTAAGAAGGGCGACATACTCTGGCTTTCTTTCGACCGTTCGACGCTTACTATTTGTTCCGAGATAGACAAAAGAAGCCTCATATACCAAAATGGCATCATCGGTAAAGTGGTGAGAATCGATGATAGTAAAGATGGCCATAAAGATAAAGGTTATGAAGTGGGAGTACAATTTATTACGCGTGAAGAGAAGAATATGACAAACATATTTCCTAAGGTGCATTTTCTAGAGCAGACAGAAATTAATGAATAAAGAATCTGGCGTTGTTATTTTAGGCGACGGCGGCTGGGGCACAACCCTGGCCATATTATTATCACACAAAGGCGTGAGGGTTACTTTATGGAGCGTCTTTAGTGATTACGCTAAATACCTGGATGAGAAAAGAATAAATACTAAATTTCTGCCCGGCATAAAAATACCCGCAGACATCGAAATTACATCGGATTTAGAATCGTCTATCCGCGGCAAGGGCTTGATAGTTTTGGCTGTGCCTTCACAGCACCTCAGGGCAGTCTTAAGGAAAGTGAAGCGCTGCCCCGGATTCCGTAAAATGACATATTTGAGCGCTACTAAAGGCATAGAATTACATTCTTTAAAGAGGATGTCGCAGGTAATAAATGAAGAATTGGGTGCTGTGAAGCTGGCAGTGCTCTCTGGGCCTACGATTGCCCGTGAAGTTGCCTGTGGAATACCTACTACTGCGGTGATAGCATCCCACGATAAACTTTTAAGGCAACAGCTGCAGAGTATTTTTAGTGGCGATAGGTTCAGGGTTTATACTAACAGCGATGTTGTGGGGGTGGAATTAGGCGGCAGCCTTAAGAATGTTATAGCTATCGCCTGCGGAATTTCGGATGGATTAAAGTTTGGTACTAATGCCAAGGCGGCATTACTTTGTCGGGGGCTAGCTGAGATGTCGCGCCTTGGAATTGCCATGGGCGCTAAGGCAGGTACTTTTAGCGGAATAAGCGGTTTAGGTGATTTAGTTACTACTTGTATCAGTCCGTATAGCCGCAATAGATTTGTCGGCGAAGAGATCGGTAAAGGTAAATCGGTATCTAAAATAATTAAACATATGCAGATGGTTGCTGAAGGTGTACCGACGGCAAAGTGCGCCTATGAGTTAAGTCTTAAATATCGTACGGACATGCCGATTACAAAAGAAATATACAAAGTACTTTATAGAAATAAATCCTCTCTTTCAGCCGTAAAAGATTTAATGAGGAGGAAGAGCAGAGAGGAATGATATATCCAAGGTACCGCGCTTAGAAAAATAAAAAATAAGTACGGCGTGGTACCGTTTTGCCGAAATTAAAAGAATATTGCAAACGGGGAGTAGCGCAGTTTGGCTAGCGCGTTTGAATGGGGTTCAAAAGGTCGTGGGTTCAAGTCCCACCTCCCCGACCAATTTGCCTGCTATCAGTTGTAGGCAAATTGGTCCCGAGCCAAAGTATTTTAGTAGGCGATTGGCGAGAGGCCAAGGTTAAAAAATGAATGATTGGTATGTTTATATGCTTAAATGCTCCGATAATAGCATATATACTGGCATAACTACTGATTTAAATAAAAGAGTAAAAAGGCACAATTCTGGAGATGGCGCAAAATATACAAGAAGCAGAAGACCGGTCAGCTTAGCATATTTTCAAAAGCTTACTTCAGAATCCGAAGCTAAGATTCGGGAGATGCAAATTAAATCTTTGGGTAGAGATAATAAAGAAAGGTTGATTGGGGCCGTGGGTTTCCCTCGGCTTAATATTCGTTAATAAGGGAAGCCTCGGGACTTCGCCGTATAGGCGTTGAATGGTGGTGGCTCGCAAGTCCCACCTCCCCGACCATTTGGTTAACGTTTAAAGAAGGGAGCAGATTATGTATACAGGTCAGGAAAGAAGGAAGCATCCGCGCGTAAGCGGGCGTTTCATAGTGTCTTACCGCATACTTCAGGAACAGGATAACGTAGACGTGACTCAAACTAAGAATTTAAGTTTGGGTGGCATGCTTTTGACTACCAACAGACCTTTTGACTGCGGGACAAATCTTGCTCTTGAAATAAGGCTGCCGTTTGATCCGAATCCGATTATGCTTATAGGCAAGGTTGTAGAATCGCGCGAGATAAGCAAGAACCTTATCTATGATACACGCCTTGAGTTTCTTGCTATTGACGAAAGACACAGGAGAATAATCGTAGATACCGTAGATTATTATATAAAAAAGGATAATAAGTGATGGAGAAGCTTAATATTGGTCTTATCGGCTTTGGAAATGTCGGCTGTGGCGTTATAAAGATAATACGCGATAGAAAGGCATTTTTGGCCGAGAAAATCGGCGTAGAGTTGGAAATAAAGAAAATTTGCGATAAAGATATTACTTCTAAGAGGAGTGTTTCAGTCGATAAATCCATTTTGACCCGTAATGCCGAAGATATTATCAATGATCCGCAAATAGACATTGTCGTAGAGTTGATAGGTAATATTCATCCGGCCAAGGAATTTATACTCGGAGCATTAAAGAAGGGTAAGAATGTTGTTACTGCCAATAAGGCACTACTTGCTGAGTCCGGTAAAGAGATATTTGCTTATGCTAAAGACCACGGTAAGAGTATTTATTTCGAAGCTTCCGTAGGTGCGGGTATTCCGATTATAAAGTCTATGCGCGAGGGTTTAGTCGCTAATAAATTTAATAGCATTTTCGGGATCGTTAACGGAACTTCCAATTTTATCCTTTCCGAGATGTCGCAGGCTAATTGTACTTTTAATGATGCGCTTAAAGAGGCTAAGCTGAAAGGTTTTGCCGAAAAGGACCCGACTTTAGATATAGAGGGCGTAGATTCTGCCCACAAACTTATATTGCTCACCTATCTTGCTTTCGGAAGAATGGTTGAGATACAGGATGTTTTTATCGAAGGCATATCGCGAATTTCTTTGGCGGATATTAATTACGCAAAGGAGTTGGGCCTTGAGATAAAACTGCTGGCAATTACCAAGAAAGAGGGTGATGGCTTGGAGGTGAGGGTGCATCCGACCCTTATCCCTAAGACTCATCTTTTGGCTTCGGTAATGGGTGTGAATAATGCAATACATGTTTCCAGCGACTTGGCCGGCAATCTTTTATTTTACGGTCCCGGAGCAGGGCAGATGTCTGCGGCCTCTGCGGTTGTGGCCGATATTGTGGCGTTAACTCACGATATCAAAGCAGGTTTATTCAGGTCCACTCTTAATATAGCCGTAGATCATTCAATCAAAAGGATACATAAAATAGATGATGTCGAAGGAAGATATTATATCCGTTTTATGGCAACTGACCGTCCCGGAGTACTGGCTAAGATTTCGGGGATATTAGCTAAGTTTGGCATCAGCATTGCTTCAGTTACCCAGAAAGAGAGACACAGAAGCCAGGTTGTGCCTATAGTTATGATTGTCCATGAAGCGAAAGAAAGAAATCTGCGCCTTGCTTTAAAGGCGATAGACCACCTTGGTGTTATGAAAGAGAAGTCGGTGGCCATAAGGATGGAAGAGGTATGAGTGTGGTTCATGGTTCATGGTTCATGGTTCATGGTTACGCGGGGCTAATAGAAAGATATAAAAAATATCTTCCCGTAACAGATAAAACTCCGGTCATTACGCTTAACGAAGGTAATACGCCTTTAATATACGCCCCACACTTGAGCCGGATGCTGGGCAGGAGTTTTGAAGTGTATCTTAAATACGAAGGCCTTAATCCCACGGGTTCTTTTAAAGACAGAGGCATGACTATGGCGATATCCAAGGCCTGTGAAGAAGGTTCAGGCGCGGTAATTTGCGCTTCTACCGGAAATACGTCGGCTTCAGCTGCGGCTTACGCAGCAAGGGCAGGCATAAAATGCATAGTCTTGATACCCAGTGGCGCCATCGCCTTGGGTAAACTTAGCCAGGCGCTGATCCATGGGGCGGTTGTATTGGCGGTGGACGGAAACTTTGATGATGCGCTCGAGCTGGTCCGGGAGATCGCCGATAAATATCCGATTACTTTAGTTAATTCGCTTAATCCTTATCGTATTGAAGGGCAGAAGACCGGAAGTTTTGAGATATGCGATTATTTAGCCGATGCTCCGGATTTTCAGGTTATGCCCGTAGGTAATGCCGGAAATATTACCGCTTATTGGAAGGGATATAAAGAATATAAAACCGCCGGTAAAAGTAAAAAATTGCCCAAGATGCTTGGATTTCAGGCTGCCGGTTCAGCGCCTATTGTTAAGGGGCATCCGATAAAGAACCCTGAGACGATAGCTACTGCTATCCGCATAGGAAATCCGGCAAGCTGGGAGCAGGCAGAGGCTGCTCGCGATGAATCAGGCGGGCTTATTGATATGGTCACCGATAAGCAGATACTCGATGCGTACAAATTATTAGCAGTGACAGAGGGTGTATTTGTCGAGCCGGCATCCGCAGCATCTATTGCCGGGTTATTAAAATTAGCAAAAAGAGGATACTTTAAGAAAGGCCTACGAGCTACGAGCCACGAACTACGAACTAAACGGATTGTTTGCATTTTAACCGGGCACGGGCTTAAAGACCCGGATAGAGCAATAAAGAGTATCAAAAAGCCAAAATTGGTAAAGCCGAATTTAAAGGCGATATTAAAAGAAATTGGTTATTAAAGTTAGTTCATAGTTCATGGTTCATAGTTTAAGGGGCAAGAAAATACTTATTACTGCCGGGCCGACTTGGGTTCCGATTGACTCTGTCAGGGTAATCAGCAATGTTGCTACGGCGCAGACAGGTATCTTGTTGGCGGAAAAGTTGCAATCGCTAGGTGCTAAAGTAACTTTGCTTTTGGGCCCGGTTGGTAGCTGTTCTTTGGACAGAAAAATAAAGTTAATCCGTTTTAATTTCTTTGATGAGCTAAAGGCTATTCTGAGCAAAGAGCTTAAATCCGGCACGTACAGCGCTTTAATACATTCGGCAGCAGTAGCGGATTATCGTCCGGTAATAATCTTAAGAAATAAAATAAACTCCGGGCTAAGAAATCTTTCTCTTAAGTTAGTTCCTACGCCTAAGCTGATAAATGCGGTTAAGAATGTTTGTCCCGGAATATTCTTAGTGGGTTTTAAGTTTAAGCCGCAAGCGCAAAAAAAAGGATTGTTTGCTGCGGCCAGGAAGTTGATCAGGGATTCAGATGCGGATTTGGTAATTGCAAACACCACTATTGGCAAGCACTATAGCGCTTATATAATCGACAAGAAGGGCGCAGAAAGAGGCGTTAATTCTAAGGCTGGATTAGCTGAGGCGTTAATTAAAGAATTAGGAGACAGGCTGTGTCCGAACTTAAATTAGGAAGTAAGATTAAAGGCGTTCTCAACGATTTCGTCGCTTCTTTAGAGAAGCTTTATAAGAAGGAATTGATTTCAGTTATTCTTTACGGAAGCGCAGCTAGCGGTGAGTTCGTTGATCGCCATTCAAATCTAAATGTACTGGTTGTTTTAAGGGATATCGATTTGAGTGCTTTAAAGAAATCTTCGGGAGTAATTAATAAATGGAAATTCCAAGCGATAAACCCGTTATTCTTTAGCGAAGATTATATAAAAAGCTCGACCGACATATTCCCGATAGAATTCCTGGACATGAAAGAAAATTACTCGGTTTTAAGGGGCAAGGATGTTTTAAGAGAAGTATCTATAGATACCCGCAACTTAAGATTCCAGTGTGAGCATGAATTAAAGGTAAAGCTGATTTATTTAAGGCAGTCATTTTTAAAGAATATTAAAGATAAGGCCTTGCTTGAGAAAATATTATTCAAGTCATTTAATTCCGTGATGCATATATTGAGAAATGTAGTGCGTCTTAAGGGAGAAGAGCCGTCATATCTAAAGCAGGATATTTTAAAAGATGTTGCTTCTAATTTCCAAATTAACCGTGATACCTGGGAGAAAATTCTGGCAGCTAAGAATAAGCAGCTTAAATTAAGCAGCGCGGAAATAGAATTGTTATTTACTAGCTTCATAAGAGATCTTGATAATATAGCTAATCTGGTTGATAAGCTTTGATGCGAAAAGCTATTTTAGTCTTATTTTTACTTTGTTTTCCGCTCTTTGGATACACCGAGAATATCCCTCAGCCCGAAGGTTGGGTTAACGATTTTGCGGGAGTAATAAGCACTGATTATAAGGAAAAGTTAAATTCTTTAATCAGCGAGCTTGAAACAAAGACCTCTACAGAGATTGCGGTGGTGACAATAAACTCCATTGCACCGTACGATGAAGTAGGGTATACGCGCATGCTCTTTGACAATTGGAAACCGGGCAAGAAAGGTAAGGATAACGGCGTCTTGGTGCTTTTGGCAATTAAAGAAAGGCGCTGGCGTATTGAAACCGGTTACGGCATAGAAGGGATTTTGACCGATGGCATTTGCGGAGAAATCGGCCGCAACTACATGGTGCCTTATTTTAAAGGGGGTAATTTCCAAGAGGGCTTGTATCAAGGGGTTTTAGCTATTTCTCAAAAGATTTCGCCGGATACTGCCGGCGGAACAATCCCCTTACCTAAGAAAATCCCTTTAAGAAAAGCAGGATTAGAAAGAACGTTGTTTCCTTTCTTATTTTTCTCGATTTGGAGTATTCCCTGGCCGATATTCTTGAGCTTGCCGTTTTCTTTATTATTTGTTTTTGCTTTTGCCCAAGGTGACGCGGGCTCGGGGTTAGCAGTCATTTTAGGATATATCACCGCCATGTGCTTAAGATTTCTTATCAGAAAGAAACTGCCGCCTAATAAACGAGGCAGTTTTTGGGGCTCGCAAAGATTTGGCTCTGGTTCGACTTATGGCGGCGGGTTTGGAGGCGGTTTCGGCGGAGGAGGCGGTGGTGGTTTCGGTGGTGGCGGTGGCGGCGGAGGAGGGGCAGGGGGAGGTTTTTAAAATGGAGGGTGTGAGATGAAAAAGATTTTAATAGGCTTGATTATAGCTGTAGTTTTGATTGCGGCATGGATTATTTCTGTTTATAACGGTATAGTTGTTAAACACGAAACTATTCCGGCAAAATGGGCGCAGGTGGAGAGCCAATTGCAGAGGCGCAATGACTTAATTCCGAACTTAGTAAATACCGTAAAGGGCTATGCCTCGCATGAAAAAACAGTTTTCGAAGAAGTTACTGCTGCCCGTTCGCAGTGGGCCAAAGCAAGCACAATGGATGAGAAGGTTAAGGCAGCGGGTGCTGTGGATGCGGCCTTAGGCAGGCTTATTTTAGTAGCGGAGAATTATCCTAATTTAAAAGCGGATAATACTTTCTTAAAGCTTATGGATGAATTATCCGGTACGGAAAACCGCATTGCAGTCGAAAGGATGCGTTACAACGAAGCAGTAAAGGATTACAATATCTCTGTGCGTATGTTTCCCGGTAATATAATTGCGGGGATGTTAGGGTTTAAGCCGGCCACAGAATATTTCAAGGCCGAAGAAAAAGCAAAAGCAGTCCCGGAAGTAAAGTTTTAATAAAAGTCGTCATTGCGAACCCGAACGAAGTGAGGGTGAAGCAATTTGACAAAATATAACTATGAAATACATCTTATTAGTCGGCGATGGAATGGCGGATTATCCGGTTAAGGAACTGGATGAGCGTACACCTTTAGAGGTTGCGCGTATTCCCAATATCGATTTTTTGGTTAAAAACGGTTCGCTTGGCCGCGTAAAAACCATACCCGACAAAGCTACGCCCGGTTCCGATGTGGCTAATATTTCCATACTCGGTTATGATCCTAGAGAATATTATACTGGCAGGGGTCCGTTAGAAGCGGCAAATTTAGGTGTAGACTTAAGCGATAATGACGTTGCTTTCCGCTGTAATTTGATTACAGCCTCAGGCGATACGTTAACAGATTATAGCGCAGGCCACATACGCTCGGAAGAAGCGTCGATTATAATAAAGTTTATTGACGATAAAATCGGGACCAACCGTATTAAGTTTTATCCGGGCATAAGTTATAGGCATCTGATGGTAGTAAAGGAAGGTGCCGATGATCATTTGGATGATCTGAAGTGCCGTCCTCCGCATGATATAAGCGGGCAGAGTATTACCAAGAACATGCCTAAAGGAGAAGGTGCGGATCTTATTATCGGCCTAATGCAGGAGTCCCGCAGGATACTTGAGGGCCATGAAATAAATCTTGTCAGGGTTGATCTTAAGGAGAATCCAGCGAATATGATTTGGCTCTGGGGTCAGGGCAAGAAACCGGCGTTCGGCAAGTTTGCAGAGAAATATGGAGTGAGCGGAAGTGTTATATCCGCGGTGGATTTAATCAAAGGCTTGGGCCGTATCCTGGATCTTGAGGTTATTAACGTAAAAGGTGCCACCGGTTATTACGATACAAATTACGAAGGTAAAGCCAAGGCAGCTATAAAGGCGCTTGAAGATAAAGATTTTGTTTTTGTGCATGTGGAGGCACCTGATGAAGCCGGGCATAATGGAGACCTCAGAGAGAAGATTACGGCTATTGAGAGATTCGACCAGCTTATCGTCGGGCCTATATTAGAGGAATTTAAAGGCAGGCAGGATTTTCGCATTCTGGTTTTGCCGGATCACGCCACTCCGGTTTCCTTAAAAACTCACACTGCTGATCCGGTTCCTTTTGTTATTTATGGTTCTGGTATCGCTGCTACGCCCGGATTCGGCGGTTATAATGAGAAAGAAGCTCAGAAGAGTGGTTTTTATTTTGATAAAGGCCACGAACTGATGGAGTATTTCATTAAGTTAAAAAAGCCTGTTTAGTTCGTAGTATTATAACTCCTACGAACTACCAGCTACGATCTACGAACTAAACCTATTACCATGAGTTCTTTAATTATTGTAATCATATCTTTGACATTGTTTTTCTGGGCATACGCGTTCTTCGCCCGTAAATTAGAAAAACTCTGGGACATCGATCCGAAAAGGTCGACTCCGGCTTATTCTAAATATGACAGCGTGGATTATATTCCGGCGAAAAACTGGCTGGTTTTGTTCGGGCATCATTTTTCTTCCATTGCCGGGGCAGGCCCGATAATCGGACCGGTTATCAGCGTAATGCTTTGGGGCTGGCTTCCAGGTTTATTATGGGTAATTTTAGGTTCGATTTTTATAGGCGGGGTGCATGATTTTGGTTCTTTGATAACTTCCATAAGAGAAGGCGGGACATCTATTGCAGATACAGCGCAGCATGTAATATCCAAACGCGCTAAAGTATTGTTTTCTCTGTTTGTTTGGTTAGCGCTCATACTTGTAATCGCAGTTTTTGCTTATCTTTGCGCAGATACATTTGTTAAAGAGCCAAAAATAGTCATGCCGTCATTGGGGCTAATCCCGGTAGCCATGATCGTAGGCTATCTTATGTATAACCGCGGAATGAATCTGGCTCTGGTAACAGTTTTTGGCCTGGCCTGTTTGGCTGGTTTGATATCTTTAGGCGATACACTGCCGATAAACGGCAGTATAAATATGTGGATTATTTTTTTATTAGCCTATTGTTATTTTGCTTCGGTAATGCCGGTGAATATACTCCTGCAGCCGCGTGATTATCTGTCCAGTTTTCTTTTGTTTTTCGGGGTGGGGGTGGGCTATATCGGTTTGTTTGTATCGCACCCGGTAATAACCATGCCCTATTATAGCAAATGGTCTTCTTCTGATGGAGCTCTTTGGCCAATGCTTTTTGTTACCGTGGCATGCGGAGCGGTTTCCGGGTTCCATGCTTTAATAGCCAGCGGCACATCTTCAAAACAGATTGCCAACGAGCGCCATGCCAAACGCATCGGCTACGGCGGGATGATAACCGAAGGTTTGGTTGCGGTATTAGCTATTATTGCTGTGGCTATCTTGTTTAAGCCCGGAGATAACTTAGCCGGTGCATTAAAAAGCGCCGGTCCCATAGGCATATTTAGTAAGGGGTATGGTGTGATTAGTAAGGGTATTTTAGGCAATTGGGGGCCGTTTATTGCAGTTACTATACTAAATGCATTTATTTTAACTACTCTTGATACTGCAACCAGAATATCCCGGTATTTAACCGAGGAATTGTTTAAACTTAAAAACCGTTATGTTTCTACCTTTGTCATTGTTGTGTTAAGTGCTGTTTTGGCCTTAAGCGGCAAGTGGCAGAAGATTTGGCCGGCATTCGGCGCTTCGAATCAGCTGGTAGCGGCATTGGCTTTATTTGTCATCAGCTGTTGGCTACTTTCTAAGAATAAGACCGCCAAATATACATTATGGGCTGCATTTTTCATGCTCATTACTACGGTTGTGGCGTTAGTATATCAGCTGATCAGGTATTTTATCAATCGCGAGATAGTTCTTTTTATCGTATCTGTACTTTTAATCGTGTTGGCAGGGCTTATGGTTTACGATGTTATGCCCGTAATATTCAGGAGGAAAATTAAGCATGCATAAAGGTTTTATCGTGCAAAAATATGGAGGCTCATCGCTAGCGAACGTGGAGCGTGTTCAAAATGTAGCCAAAAGAGTGGTTAGCTATCGTAAGAAAGGCTATGATTTGGTGGTGGTAGTTTCGGCTTTAGGCGATACAACCGATGAGTTAATTGAGTTAGCGGATAAAATAAATACCGAGCCTCCGGAACGCGAAATGGATATGCTTTTATCTACCGGAGAGCAGATATCCGTAGCGCTTTTGGCGATGGCAATTCATAAATTGGGATTCGAAGCTATTTCTTTTACCGGAGCACAGGTCGGTATTATTACCGATTCTAGCCATACCCGTGCGCGCATCATAAAAATAAACGGCGATAAGATAAAAGAAGCGATTAAAAAAGGAAAGATCGTTATTGTTGCCGGGTTTCAGGGTGTAAATTTAGATCAGGATATCACTACTTTAGGCAGAGGAGGTTCTGATCTGACTGCCGTTGCCTTGGCCAAAGAGCTGAAAGCAGATGAATGCGAAATTTATACTGATGTGGAGGGGGTTTATACTACTGACCCGCGCATTGAGCCTAAGGCTAAAAAGATTGCCGAAATAACTTACGATGAGATGCTTGAAATGGCATCTTTAGGGGCACAGGTAATGCAGGCGCGTTCAATTGAAGTGGCTAAAAAGTTTGATGTGCCGATACATGTCAGATCTTCATTTTCCGATAAAACCGGAACAATGATTATAAAGGAGGTTAAGAGAATGGAAGATGTAGTTGTAAACGGTATAACCTTAAATAAAAACGAAGCTAAAATTACCATATGCGATGTTCCTGACCGTCCGGGGGTCGCAGCTAAAATATTTAATGAACTAGCCAAAGCCGGAGTAAGCGTGGATATGATCGTGCAGAATGTGGGCCATATCCGCCAGACAGATATCTCTTTTACCGTAGCTAAGGCTAATGTGGCTAAGGCGATTAAGATTACCAGGAAGACTGCTCGCGGCGTTGGCGCAGGAGAAGTCCTCGAAGATCAGAATATCGCGCGGGTTTCTATTGTCGGTGTGGGCATGAAGTCGCATCATGGCGTTGCTGCGGCGATGTTTGAGATATTGGCGGAGCATAAGATTAATATCGAGATGATATCTACTTCCGATATCAGCATATCATGTATTATCCAGAAGAAATTTGCCGAGACTGCCGTAAGAGCACTGCATGAGAAATTCGGCCTGGCAAAGTAGGAGAAAATTACATGTCTAATGTAAGATTATACGATACTACTCTGCGAGATGGTTCGCAGGGAGAAGGTATTTCTTATTCTGTGATGGATAAAATCCGTATTGCCGAAGAACTGGATAAGCTGGGGATCAATTATATTGAAGGCGGATGGCCGGGATCTAATCCTAAAGATATGGCATTCTTCTTAAAAATGGCCAAAGGAAAATTAAAGAATGCCCGATTAGTCGCTTTTGGCTCTACCCGCAGGCCGCATAGTAAAGCAGAAGATGACAGTAACATTAAGGGATTGTTGAAGTCCCAGGTTAAGGTCGTCACTATTTTCGGGAAAACCTGGGATTTGCACGTAAAAGAAGTTTTAAAAACAACGCTTGAAGAAAATCTGGAAATGATTAAGGATACGGTCAGCTATTTAAAATCTAAGGGGGTAACCGTATTTTATGACGCGGAGCATTTCTTTGACGCTTACCGGGAGAATAAAGAATACAGTTTAAGCTGTTTATTGGCGGCAATAGGCGCTGGGGCAGAAGAGGTAACTTTATGCGATACTAACGGCGGCACGCTTACTTCCCAAGTTTCAAGCATCATTAAAGAAATTAGGCCGAGTATTAAATCAGGGCTGGGTATCCATTGTCATAATGATGCCGGGCTTGCTGTGGCAAATTCCATAGTTGCAGTAGAGGCAGGTTGCGACATGGTGCAAGGTACTATCAATGGTTATGGTGAGCGTTGTGGCAATGCGGATTTAATCCCGATTATCGCAAATCTTAAATTAAAACTTGGCATTGATTGCATAAGCGATGAGCAGCTAAGTGAGCTTACGCATGTATCGCATTTTGTAAGCGAAATAAGCAATATGCGTCAGCGTCCCGATCAACCCTATGTGGGTGTTTCAAGTTTCGCGCATAAGGGCGGTGTGCATATTAATGCGGTGGTGAAGAACCCTTTGACTTATGAGCATATCGATCCGGCGCTGGTAGGAAATCACCGCAGGATTTTGGTTTCTGAGCTTGCCGGCAAGAGTGGCGTTTTGTTAAGGGCAAATAATTTAGAGTTTGATCTGGGCAAGGATTCGCCTGAGACCAAGAAGATATTAGCGCTGGTGCAGAAGCTTGAACATCAGGGATATCATTTTGAAGCTGCGGAAGCTTCTTTTGAGCTGTTGATGAAGAGAGCGCTTAAGAAATATAAAAGATTCTTTGATTTAGAAGGTTTTCGCGTGGTTATCGAAAAGCTTTCAGATAAGAAGATTACCTCGGAAGCGATTATTAAATTAAAAGTAAAGGGTGTTAAGGAGCATACAGCTGCCGAAGGAGACGGGCCGGTAAACGCCCTGGATAACGCATTACGCAAAGCATTAAAAGATTTTTATCCTACTTTGTCTAAGATGCATCTGTCTGATTTTAAGGTGCGCGTATTGGATGAAAAAGCAGGCACCGCTTCTAAAGTGCGCGTTTTAATTCAGTCTCAGGATGAAGCTGACAGTTGGAGTACTATCGGAGTGCACGAGAACATTATTGAGGCGTCCTGGGATGCCCTTGTCGACAGCGTAGAATATAAACTTTTGAAAGATAACGTAAAAAAATGAATGAAATACCCACCCGTTATAGCCCCCAAGAAAACGAAGATAAGTGGTATAAATTCTGGGAAGAGAACGGCTATTTTAAAGCAAGGCCTGATCCTGGGAAGCAGCCGTTCACAATAGTTATACCTCCGCCTAACGTTACCGGAATTCTGCATATGGGGCACGCTTTAAATAATACTATTCAGGATATTCTTATCCGTTATCACCGCATGCTTGGTGAAGAATCGCTTTGGATGCCAGGTACTGATCACGCCGGTATCGCTACTCAAAACGTGGTGGAGAAAGCACTTGCTAAGGAAGGGCTAAAGCGTCAGGATTTAGGCCGCGAAAAGTTCATTGAAAGAGTGTGGCTTTGGAAAGAGCAATACGGCACAACCATTATCAGGCAGCTGAAGAAATTAGGCGCTTCCTGCGATTGGTCCAGGATACGCTTTACGATGGATGAGGAGTATTCTAAGGCGGTGACCGAGGTATTTATCAGGCTCTATGAAAAAGGTTTGATATATAGAGGAAGCTATATTATTAATTGGTGTCCGCGTTGTCAGACTGCGCTTTCCGATGAAGAAGCTCCTCACCGCGACTTGCAGGGCAATCTATATTACTTGAAGTATCCCTTAAAGGATGAAGAAGGTTATGTTGTTGTAGCTACCACCCGTCCCGAAACTATGTTGGGTGACACAGCAGTGGCAGTTAATCCTAAAGACAAGCGTTATAAGAAACTTATCGGTAAGACTTTAATTCTGCCCTTAGTTAAGCGCGAAATAAAGATAATCGCCGATACTATGGTTGATGCAAAATTCGGCACCGGGGCAGTTAAAGTTACGCCTGCGCATGACCCGAATGATTATGCCTTAGGCAAGAAACACAAGCTTGAGTTTATTAACGTAATGTATCCTGACGGCCGGATGAATGAATCTGCCGGTGAATACAATGGATTAGACAGGTTTGAGGCCAGAGAAGTTATTCTGGAAGATTTAAAAGAGCAAGGCTTATTGGATAAAATTGAGCCGCATCCGTTATCAGCCGGGCATTGTTACCGTTGCCATACTATTATCGAACCGTATTTATCCAAACAATGGTTTGTAAAGATGTCTCCGTTGGCAAAACCGGCAATTCAAGCGGTAAAAAAAGGACGAATAAAATTTCATCCTAAGCGTTGGACTAAGGTGTATCTTAATTGGATGGAGAATATCCAGGATTGGTGTGTGTCGCGCCAGATTTGGTGGGGGCATCGTCTGCCGGTGTATTATTGTAGACACTGCCAGGCAAATGAGCTCATGGTTCATAGTTCAAAGTTCATAGTTTCGGCTGTTAAACCCGATAAGTGTCCGACTTGCGGATCAAATGATATTTATCAAGATGAAGATGTTCTGGATACCTGGTTTTCTTCATGGCTTTGGCCGTTTGCCACATTCAGCTGGCCGTTTGATATGCAGAACGCAGAGCTTAAGGCGCAGAGCGAAAAAGAGCTGAAATATTTCTACCCGACATCGGCCCTGGTCACTGCTCCCGAAATAATATTCTTCTGGGTGGCGCGTATGATTATGGCAGGTTTGGAGTTTATGAAGGATATCCCGTTTAAGGACGTTTATATCCACGGTACGGTGCGCGATATTGAAGGCAAAAAAATGTCGAAGTCTCTGGGGAATATTATCGATCCGCTGGAAATTATCGGCGAATACGGGACGGATGCCTTACGTTTCAGCTTGATATCGATTACTGCCCAGGGCCAGGATGTGTATCTGTCTAAAGAGCGCTTTGAGCAAGGCAGGAATTTTGCTAATAAAATATGGAACGCCTCACGTTTTATCATGATGAATCTTGACCCCGTACATACCAAGAGTGATCTTTGCCAGTTTTTTAAGAAAGAAGATCTAAATATCGTTAACCGCTGGATATTAAGCCGGTTTTACTCTACCTTAAAGCAGGCAGGTAAATTCTTGGATGATTATAAATTCAACGAGGCAGCGAATCTCTTATATGCATTTTTCTGGCATGAGTTTTGCGATTGGTATTTAGAGATGATAAAAAGCGATATAAAGAATCCGCATAACCAGCTTGTAATGTATAAAGTTCTGGAGAAATTCTTACGGGTAATTCATCCCTTCATGCCTTTTATAACCGAAGAGATCTGGCGGTCATTGGCTTCTTCGGGCGAGACGAGTATTATGATTCAGCCTTGGCCGCACATTCAGGAAAATATAATCGATAAGAAAATAGAATCCAAGATGTCTGTAGTGTTTGAAATAATAGCCTCGATCAGGAATAAGCGTCAGGAGTTGGAGTTGCCGCTTCAGCAGCAGATAGGCGTAATTGCATTTTGCGAGAACAAAGCAAATAAAAAATTGCTTGAGTCGATGCAGGAGCAGATCAAGGTTCTCGCTAAGTTATCCAGCCTTAAGATAGATTCAAAGTACGTACATTCAAAATCCAGCATTACCTTTGTAGTCAAGGATATCCATATAGTCATTTCTTTGGAAGGCGTGGTGGATATAGAAAAAGAAAAACTTAAAATAGTCGAGCGCATAAAAAAGTCTGAGTCGGATATTGCAGCGAAAGAGAGGATGCTTAGCAATAAAGATTTTGTAAAAAGAGCTCCGGAAGAGATTGTAGAAAAAGAGAAAATAAGGCTGCAGGAATTAAGGGATATCCTGTCAAAACTAAAAATAATAAAAAATGAATTGCAATAAATATACACCTTTTATACGTCAGGCGCTTAAGGAAGATATCGGCAGACGCGATATTACGACCGAATTAACTATCTCTAAAGATGAGCGCTCAAGAGCGGTATTGTTGGCCAAGGAAGATTTGGTTGTTTGCGGGATAGATTTAGCCGGTGAGGTATTCAGGCAGCAGGATATAGGTATCAGGTTTAAGATAGCTGTTAAAGATGGATTATCGGTAAGAAAAGGCTCGGTGCTTGCGCGCATAGAAGGCAAAACTAGTTCTATATTTGCTGCTGAGCGCGTAGCGTTGAATTTCCTGGGGTTACTTTGCGGAATCGCCACACTTACCAGAGAATATGTCCTTGCGGTTAAGCCTTACAAAGCAAAGATCATGGATACCCGTAAAACCATCCCCGGGCTAAGGGAGCTGGAGAAATATGCCGTACGTACAGGCGGAGGGGTTAATCATAGGATGCGCCTGGATGAGATGGTGCTGTTAAAGGATAATCATATCCGGGTCACAAAGTCATCGGGCCGCAAAGTTACAAAATTAAATGATGTTATAGGACATATAAGAAGAAAAATATCTAAAAGCGTAAAAATAGAAGTAGAAGCGGAGAATCTATTGCAATTTCGGCAGGCCCTAAAAGCCAAGCCCGATATTATAATGTTGGATAATATGAGTATCGGAAATATTAAAAAAGCTGTTAGTTTAATGCGCGCGGCACATGACAGGCGACACACGACTAAGCTGGAGGCTTCCGGAGGAGTTACTCTTAAGAATGTCAGGAAAATAGCAGCCACGGGAGTAGACATGATTTCCGTAGGCGCTCTTACTCACTCACCGAAAACAGCGGATGTAAGCCTTGAGTCCGTATAACAACCCATGCATAAAATAATAACTATTTGTTTTGCCGTATTAGCGTTTTATGGTGTTTCTTGCGCGCAGGATTTTTCTTCTAATAAACCGGAAAAGGTTACTGTTGAGACTGCAGCTAAGGTTTTGCCGTTAAAAGAAGAGTTAGTCTATTCTGTGGAGTGGCTGGGTCTGCCTGTGGGCACAATCGTCATAAAAATGGACGGGTTTGAGGATATCCGGGGCCACAAGTGTTATCATGTCAATGCCAGAGCATTTCCGAATAGCTTTATGAAGCATATTTATGACGTAGAATATAAAGTAAATACTTATATCGACACCAATTCATTATTCAGCCGGCGTTTCGGCAAGGCAAGGCGTATAAATAACGCGATTAATTACGTTTTAATCGATTTCTATCAGGAGAAAGGTGAAGCAATATTTGTAAGCGAAGGCTCTAATGTGAATTTTAAGATTTCTCCTTCGCGTGATGAGCTTGAGAAGGTAAAACTTCCTACTAATAAAATAATCTATGGTACTCAGGATCTTTTGTCCGCCTTGTACTATTTCCGTTTTCAGGAAATAAAAGAAGGCGCCAAATACTCTGTGAATATATATTATAACCAGAGGAATTGGAATATGAGTTTTAGTGTCAATAAACCGTTTAAAAAAGAAATGCGCAAGCTCGGCACATTAGATGTTGTAGAGATTTCTCCGGATGCTGAATTAAACGATTATATATTAGGCAAGCGCAAGTTTTCGGTTTATTTTACCACTGATTCCCGCCGTATCCCTGTAATGTTTACCTTAAGCACCGCATTAGGCCCGATGCGCGGCATAATTCAGAACCTGCCGGAAAAGAATGGATAAATTTAAGCTCGTAACTAATTTCAAGCTTTGCGGTGATCAGCCTAAAGCCGTAAAAGGACTGTCTTCCTCACTTCTTGCCGGAGAAAAATTTCAAACGCTCCTTGGGGTAACCGGCTCCGGAAAGACATTTACATTAGCCAATGTTATTGCCCAGATTAATGTTCCAACCTTAGTTGTTTCCCACAATAAAACCTTAGCCGCTCAGCTTTATTCCGAATTTAAAGAATTCTTTCCTCATAATGCCGTAGAGTATTTTGTAAGCTATTATGATTATTATCAGCCGGAAGCCTACGTTCCTTCAACTGATACTTATATCGAGAAAGACGCTTCCATTAATGACAGGCTTGATCGCCTGCGTCTTTCCGCAACGAGTTCGCTTATGTCGCGCAAAGATGTTTTAATTGTTGCTTCGGTATCTTGTATATATAACCTCGGTTCTCCGGATGATTACCGCGGGCTCCTGGTTTTTGTAGAGAATGGTGAGGTTATCCCGCGGGATGAGCTTATTTTAAGATTCGTGCAGACTCAATATGAGAGAAACGATTATGAGTTTACCCGTGGAAAGCTGCGGGTAAGAGGTGATGTGCTGGAGGTTTACCCTTCTTATCAGCAGAAAGCCGTGCGTATAGAATTTTCAGGCGACCGGATAGACAGGATATCAGAGATAGATCCTGTCTCAGGCGAAGTTATCGCTGTCTTGGATAAAATCGCCATATACCCGGCAAAGCATTTTATAGCTTCACAGGACAGAATTGACTCAGCGCTTTCATCCATTGAATTGGAGTTGCAGGACCGCTTGAAGGTGTTTGTGAAGAACAATAAGCTATTAGAAGCCCAGCGCCTGGAGTCGCGTACCCACTATGATATCGAGATGCTAAAAGAGATAGGCTATTGTCATGGCATAGAAAATTATGCGCGCCATATATCCGGTAGGCCTGCAGGATCCCGGCCCTATTGTCTTATAGACTATTTTCCCAAAGATTTTCTTGTAATAATCGATGAATCACATGTTACGATACCTCAGATAAGAGGCATGTATGAGGGTGATCGCGCCAGAAAAGAGATTTTGGTTGACTATGGCTTCAGGCTTCCGTCGTGCCTGGACAACAGGCCTTTAAAGTTTCCGGAGTTTGAGAGTCTGGTAAAGCAGGCTGTTTTTGTTTCAGCGACACCGGAAGAGTATGAAATTAAAAAGAGTAAAGCTAAAATTACCGAACAGATTATCCGTCCCACCGGGCTTATTGATCCTGAGGTTGTCATCAGGCCTACCGAGGGGCAAGTAGAAGATTTGATGCAGGAAGTTAAGGCCCGCGCAAAGAAAAACGAACGTGTTTTGGCTACAACACTGACGAAAAGAATGGCAGAGGATTTAACCGCTTATCTCCAGGATAAAGGGTTGCGTGTTAAGTATTTGCATTCCGAGATAGAGACTATTGAGCGCTCTAAGATATTAAGAGAACTCAGGCAGCAGAAATTTGACTGTCTTGTGGGAATAAATTTGTTAAGGGAGGGGTTGGATTTACCAGAAGTATCATTAGTGGCTATATTGGATGCGGATAAGGAGGGTTTCTTGCGTTCGGCAACTTCTTTGATTCAGGTTTCCGGGCGCGCGGCGCGTAATATAAACGGCACGGTTATTATGTACGCTGATACGATTACCGGCTCGATGAAGAAGGCCATCGCTGAAAGCAACAGAAGAAGGGTTAAACAGGTTGAGTTTAATACAAAAAACAAAATTACACCCCGCTCAATACAGAAAGAAATAAAGCAGGGGATAGAGGATCTTTCCGAGGCCGAAGAATTTGTACAGGATTTAACCGGGCAGGCTAAAGACGAATATGAGTTGAATAAATATATTTCGGAGCTAGAATATGAAATGGAACTTGCCGCGCGCAACCTGCAATTTGAGAAGGCCGCGGAGTTAAGGGATAAGATAAAAGAAATTAAGGATAAAACATGCTCCTAGCTATCGATATAGGCAACACCAATATAAATCTCGGCGTTTTTGCGGGGATGCGAATTCTCCGCCGCTATATTATTTCCGGCAAGGATCAAAAGCTTGCTGTTACGCTTAAGGCAATAATCCGGCGCCATAAGATTGATGAGGCTATTATCTGTAGCGTTGTGCCTTCCTCTACAAAAGCTATCAGTGCGCTTGTCATGCGCCTGGTTGGCAGTAAGTCGTATATAATAGGTAAGGATATTAAAGTTCCGGTTAAGAATCTTTACCGGAAACCATCGCAGGTCGGAGACGACAGGTTGGTTAATGCTTATGCGGGGAGTTTTCTTTACGGTTCTCCTTTAGTGGCGGTGGATTTTGGTACGGCAATTACCTTTGATGTTATCTCAAAAAGAGGCGAATACTTAGGAGGCATGATTTTACCCGGCTTAAATATTTCTTTAGACGCTTTAAATGAACGTACGGCACTATTGCCTAAGATAAAGCTGGAAAGACCGAAAGAATTCATCGGCAGAGACACTAAGGCAAGCATGTTAAGCGGCGTAATTTATGGCTTTGCCGCGCTTACTGATGATCTTGCCGTCAGAATAAAGAAAAAGATAGGCAGGGGCGCTTTGGTTGTAGGCACAGGCGGTAATATCGATTTGATCGCGAAATATTGCAAGAATATGGATAAAATAGACCGTGATCTCACGCTTAAAGGCTTAAACCTTATTTTTAAGAAGAGAAAGGAGCTTCGATGAGGAGGTTATTGTTGGCATTGTTGATGAGTGTTTTTATTACTAACGTTTACGCGGGAGATGAAATGACGAATAACCAGATTGTTGTGCTTGAGACTAACCAGGGTAAGATAGAAATAAAACTTTTTAACGACATAGCTCCGAAAACATGCGAAAACTTCTTAGGCTTAATTAAAAAAGGCTATTATAATGGCGTAGTATTTCACCGGGTAATAAAAGGTTTTATGGTCCAGGGCGGCGATCCTACCGGCACAGGAAGAGGCGGGGAATCGATGTGGGGTGATAAGTTTGAGGACGAAGTTACTCCGGGAATAGGTTTCAGCAAAAAGGGACTTTTGGCCATGGCTAATGCCGGTCCTAATACTAACGGCAGCCAGTTTTTTATTACCACGGCCGCCACACCTTGGCTTAATATGAAGCATACTATATTCGGCGAGGTAATCTCCGGATATGATGTGGTTGAAAAGATAGAGAACACGCCGGTTGATGCTTCTGATCGGCCTCTTGAGCAGCAGAAGATCGTCAGAATAGTTCTGAAATAGCGCTGTTTGAAAAAACCGGGGACGCTTCTGGGTTTTTATCTGGAGGGTAATTTCAGAAAACCCAGAAGCGTCCCCTTGTTTCTCTAAAAAAAACTCTTGACAAAAATTGTATTTATTTTATAATTAGCACTTCACAAAGTAGAGTGCTAATTTAACCAATCTATTTAAGGGGAGGTGTGAGTATGAATATACAGCCATTAGGTGACCGTATAGTTGTGAAGCCCTTAGAAGCAGAAAGCAAAACTAAGGGGGGCATAGTCCTGCCTGATACAGCTAAAGAGAAACCTCAGGAGGGTAAAGTTGTTGCTGTAGGTAAAGGTAGGGTTTTGGATAGCGGAGCGGTTCATGCGCCTGAAGTTAAGGTGGGAGATAAGGTTTTATACGGAAAATATTCCGGAAATGAAATTACCACTAAAGATGGCGAAGAGTTGTTGATTATGCGGGAAGAAGATATATTGGCGATTGTAAAATAAATTAGTTCATGGTTGATGGTTCATAGTTCATAGTGAAATGCTTTTACCATGAACCAAGAACCATGGACAATGAACTATTTTCGACTGAAAGGAGCAATTAATGTCAAAGCAATTGTTGTATAGTGATGAAGCGCGCCGTAAGATCCTAAGTGGCGTTGAACAGCTCGCCAGGGCTGTCAAGGTTACTTTAGGTCCCAAGGGCCGCAATGTAGTTATTGATAAAAAGTTTGGATCACCGACTATTACTAAAGACGGCGTGACCGTAGCCAAAGAAGTTGAATTGGAAGATTCTTTTGAGAATATGGGCGCTCAGATGGTGAAAGAAGTAGCCGAGAAAACCTCTGATATCGCAGGTGACGGTACCACCACAGCCACGGTTTTAGCTGAAGCAATTTATCGCGAAGGCTTAAAAAACGTAACTGCCGGAGCAAACCCCATGGCTTTAAAGCGTGGTATTGAAAAGGCGGTCGAGAAGGTTATCGAAGAGCTAAAGAAGCTTTCCAAGCCTATTAAAGATAAAAAAGAAGTGGCGCAGGTTGGTTCTATTGCTGCTAATTGCGATTCAACCATTGGCGATTTGATTGCTGAGGCCATGGATAAAGTCGGTAAAGACGGCGTTATTACGGTTGAAGAGGCAAAATCAACTGCCACCACTCTTGAAGTAGTAGAGGGTATGCAGTTTGATCAGGGCTATCTTTCGCCTTACTTTGTAACCGATGCCGAAAGAATGCAATGCGTACTGGATGAGCCGTATGTTTTGATTCATGAGAAAAAGATAGCATCTTTGAAGGATTTGCTTCCGCTATTGGAGAAAATAGCGCGCACCGGAAAACCACTTTTGATAATTGCAGAAGAGGTTGAAGGGGAAGCATTAGCCACATTAGTAGTGAATAATATTCGTAAGACGCTTGTGGCTTGCGCGGTAAAAGCTCCCGGCTATGGCGATAGACGTAAAGCCATGCTTGAAGATATTGCAATCTTAACCGGCGGCAAAGCTATAACCGAAGATTTAGGCATAAAACTGGAGAATGTTGATATCGATGATTTAGGCCAGGCCAAGAGAATCAAAATCGACAAAGAAAATACCACCATTGTCGAAGGGGCGGGCAAGAATCAGGCAGTCAACGGCCGCATTGCTCTTCTTAAAAAGCAGATAGACGATACGGATTCGGATTATGATAAAGAAAAACTGCAGGAACGTTTGGCAAAGCTTGCAGGTGGTGTTGCGGTAATTAATGTAGGTGCTGCAACCGAAACTGAAATGAAAGAAAAGAAGGCCCGCGTTGAAGATGCGCTTCATGCTACCCGTGCAGCGGTTGAAGAAGGCATTGTTCCCGGCGGCGGAGTAGGCTTAATCCGCACGTTACCAGCCCTGGAAAAAGTAAAACTCGAAGGTGATGAGAAAATCGGCCTGGATATTGTTAGGCGCGCGCTCGAAGAACCGATTAGGCAGCTTGCTTTTAACGCCGGCCTTGAAGGTTCGGTAGTAGTGAATCGTGTAAAGCAGGAGAAGATTAGTATCGGTTATGATGTATCTCAGGACGCTTATGTGGATATGATCGAAGCCGGCGTCATTGATCCTACAAAGGTTACCCGTTCGGCTTTACAGAACGCAGCCAGTATCGCAGCGCTGCTTCTTACCACCGAATGCGTAATTACCGATAAGCCTGAAAAAGAAGCTTCGATGCCAGCAATGCCCGGTGGTATGGGTGGTATGGGTGGTATGGGCGGAGGGATGTATTAAATAGTTCGTAGTTGGTAGGTCGTAGTTCGTAGGGGGCGAAGAGAAATCTTCGCCCCCGTTTTATTTTCCCTAGAAAAAACGATATTCTTTTGTTATAATAAACACTATGTTGATACCATTCTCGGTATTGTTTTTCGTATTAGGGCTTGGTACTGGTTTCCTTTTAGCCAATAAAAGGAAACTAAAAGTTTCCGGCGCTGATAACCTGCCCCTTAAGCCGGCATCCGCTTCTATTAAGTTGTCAAGTCAACCCGCAGATTCGGGATTAAACAATCAAATTAAAACAGATTTAATGGAAAAGAAGATTTTGTATGAGGAACAGCTTTCCCTTATATTTAAAATGGGCCAAGAGATGTTCTCTAGCCTTAGTATAGAGAATATTGCTAAGATTATATCAGAGGATGCTAATAAAGTAATTAACGCCGAGATTTGCACTTTTTTACTGAAAGATCAATCCAGCGGTTACTTTATTCCGGTTTATGCCAAAGGTGTGAGGCAGGAATTTATTGAAAAGATGCGCTTTAAATCAGGCGAAAGCATCTCCGGATGGGTTGCTGCTAATAATGAAATACTGATTAAAAATGATGTCGAAGGAGATGCCTGGTTCCGCGAGCAGAATAAAGGCGAGTATTTTGTTAAAACTTTGCTTAGTATTCCGCTTTCAGTAAAGGGTGAAGTTATCGGCGTGCTTAATCTCAGTAATAAAAAATCGGAACAGCCATTTACGGATGAAGAAGTAGCTTTCTTAAAAGGGCTTACCATTGAGGCATCCATTGCGTTACAGAACATAAATTTATATGAACAGGTTCAGGATAATTATCTGCGCACCATAAGCGCGCTTGCTTTTGCCCTGGATGCCAGGGATTCCTATACTAAGGAACATTCAGAACACGTAACTAAATATGCTGTGGCTATTGCAAAAGAAATGCGCCTTAGCCCTTCGCAGGTAGAACATATACGGCGCGCAGGGCTGCTTCATGATATCGGAAAAATAGGAATACGTGACGGCGTATTGCTTAAAGCCTCAAAGTTAACCGACCAGGAATATAATGATATCAAATTACATCCGGCTAAGGGAGAGGCTATTGTCAATGCGCTGCCTTTTTTGAATGAGGAAGCAAAATTAATAAGGCATCACCATGAGCGTTATGACGGTAGCGGTTATCCCGATAGATTAAAAGGCCGGGATATTGAAATTGGCGCGAGAATATTGGCCGTGGCCGATTCTTTTGATGCGATGTTTGAAAGCAGGGTATACAGGCAGGCGTTAGGATTAGAGAAGGCCTGTAACGAGCTTAAGCAAAACAGCGGTAAGCAGTTTGATCCGGAAGTGGTGGATACTTTTATTAAAACACTGGATAAAAACCCCGGTATTACCAACCCCTCTAAGGCAGATTAAGCCGGATACCCGTTTTTTAGGCTCCCCAAAATAATTATTGACAAAGGGTTAATCCTGGTATAAAATTACACATCCTTTCAAGAATGACACTATAAAAAGCGATAAATAGCCTTAAATCATTGGAAAATAATAAGTTATATCTCTTAGTTCATAGTTTTTGGTTCATAGTTCATAGTAAAAGTTTTATTCTATGAACTAGTATCCATGAACCATGAACTACTTTTGACCGAAGGGAGAAAATATGGCGGAGTGGATAGGTATTGGCAGGCGTGCACGCAGATGTTATGGTTTTGATGAAGTTGCCCTTGTTCCGGGTGAGCGTACCGTAAATCCCAACGAAGTAGATACTTCTTTTAAAATAGCCGGCAGAAAATTTAAGGTGCCTATTTTAGCTGCAGCTATGGACGGAGTAGTTGACGTTAAGTTTGCCGTTGAAATGTCCCGTTTAGGTGGCATAGCCGTGTTGAACTTAGACGGCGTGCAGACCCGCTACGAAGATCCCGGATCAGTGTTGGATGACATTGCTAAAGCAACGCCTGAGAAGGCAACCCAGCTGATGCAGGTAATTTATACCACTCCCATTAAAGAAAAGTTAGTTTCTAAAAGAGTCAGGGAGATTAAGCAACAAAAAGGTACTGCGGTGGTAAGCTGTATCCCTGCGCACGCAGACAAATTTGCCAGCCTCGCCGTAAAAGCAGGTGCCGATATGTTTGTGGTGCAGTCTACGGTTACTACTACTAAACACGTAGCCAAAGAATACAAGAGCTTGGATTTATTCAAGTTTTGCAAGAGCATTAAAATTCCTGTTATTTTAGGCAATTGCGTGACTTACGAAACAACGTTAGATCTTATGGAGACCGGTGCCGCCGGTTTATTAATCGGCGTAGGCCCGGGAGCAGCGTGTACTACTCGCGGCGTATTAGGGATAGGTGTGCCGCAGGTAACCGCTACCGTAGATGCGGCTTCTGCGCGCGATTTTTATTATAAGCGTACAGGCAGATTCGTTTCTATAATTACAGACGGCGGTATGAATCGCGGAGGAGATATCTGCAAGGCCTTTGCTGCAGGCGCTGATGCGGTAATGATCGGTTCAAGTTTTGCCAGGGCGAAAGAAGCTCCGGGAAGAGGTTATCATTGGGGGATGGCTACTTCGCATGTAAACTTGCCGCGCGGTACCCGCATATATGTCGGCACTACAGGAACCATAAAAGATATCTTATTTGGTCCTGCAAAAGTAGATGATGGTTCACAGAACTTGATAGGTGCGTTGATGACTTCCATGGGTTCTTTGGGAGCGTTAAACATGAAAGAAATGCATGATGTGGAGATGATTATAGCGCCTTCCATTCAAACCGAAGGAAAAATATTCCAGGTTGGCCAGAGAGTAGGGATGGGCAAATGACGAGGCATACGATAGTAATACTGGATTTTGGTTCGCAGTATACTCAGCTTATTGCGCGCAGGGTAAGGGAAAATAAAGTTTTTTCTAGAATAATTCCTTATAATACGCCGATAAAAGAAATAGCTGCGATGAATCCCAAAGGCCTTATATTGTCTGGGGGCCCGGCATCGGTTACCGATAAGAAGAGTCCTTTACCGGATAAAGGTATTTTTAAATTAGGCGTGCCGATCCTAGGGGTATGTTATGGTATGCAGGCCATCTCTGAGATGCTTGGGGGTAAAGTCAGGCGTGCATCAGAGCGTGAATTCGGCAAGACAGAATTATTTATTGATGATAACAGCGATTTGTTCGGCCATCTTCCGGGGAACCTTACCTGTTGGGCAAGTCATGGTGACCATATTAAGAAGTTGCCGCAGGGATTTTCTATCAGCGCGCACACCATGAATGCGCCGGTAGCAGCGATTTCTAACAGAAGAAAGAAGATTTACGGGGTGCAGTTTCATCCTGAGGTTACCCATACCGAAAAGGGCAATCAGATAATCAGTAATTTTCTTTTTAAGATTTGCGGATGCCTCGGCCGTTGGACGATGCATTCTTTTATTAAAGAATCGATAGAGTCTATTAAGAAAGCGGTGGGTAAAGATAAAGTTGTTTTAGGCTTAAGCGGCGGAGTGGATTCTTCGGTAGCCGCACTTTTGATACACAGGGCAATTGGTAGGAATTTAAGGTGTATTTTTGTCGATAACGGCGTTATGCGTAGAGATGAACCTCTGCAGATAAGAAAGATATTCCAGGGGATGTACCATTTGAATCTCGCTTATCTTGACAGGGGCAAAAGATTTCTTATCCGTTTAAAGGGTGTTACTGATCCCGAAGAAAAAAGAAAGATTATTGGCGATGAATTTGTGAAAGTTTTTGAAGAGGAGGCCAAGAAAGTCAAGGGTGCCAAATTCTTAGGCCAGGGCACTTTGTATCCGGATGTTATCGAATCGATTTCGGTGACGGGTGCCCCTTCAAGCCGCATTAAAAGTCATCATAACGTAGGTGGACTGCCTGCGCATATGAAGTTGAAATTGGTTGAGCCATTACGCGATCTGTTTAAAGATGAGGTTCGTCAGGTCGGCAGGGAATTAGGCCTGCCGGATGCAATAATACAGCGTCAGCCGTTTCCCGGTCCGGGTTTGGCTATCAGGATAATCGGCGAGGTTACGGTTGAGCGTTTGGAGATATTACGCGAAGTCGATCGCCGCGTGATAGAAGAGATACGCAATGCTAATTTTTACGAGCAGGTCTGGCAGTCATTTGCCGTACTTTTGCCTATAAAGAGCGTAGGAGTAATGGGCGATGAGCGTACTTATGAAAATGTTGTGGCTTTGCGCTGCGTTACCAGTATCGACGGGATGACCGCAGATTGGGCTAAGATTCCTTACGAAGTACTTGAAAAAATATCAAATCGCATTATTAACGAAGTAAAAGGCGTAAACCGCGTTGTTTACGATATCTCGTCTAAACCACCCGCAACGATTGAGTGGGAATAAGTTGGTTCATAGTTCATAGTTCATGGTAAAAACGTAAACCATGAACCATTAACCATGAACCATCAACTATATTACTATGCCACGCTCCGAATTTATCCACTTACACCTTCATACTCAATACAGTCTTTTAGACGGCGCCTGCCGTATACCTGAATTACTCGCATTAGCCAAAGAGTATAAAATGAATTCGCTGGCTATTACCGATCACGGTAATATGTTCGGCGCGATTGAATTTTATATGGAGGCCCAGAAGGCAGGTATTAAGCCTATCGTAGGCTGCGAGGTTTACCTTGCTCCCAAAAGCCGCTTGGATAAGACTGCTTCCGGAATAAATGATGCCGCGTATCATTTGATTCTTTTATCCCGCGATGAAGTGGGGTATCACAATTTAATGAAGCTTGTTTCGCTTGCCTACATTGAGGGTTTCTATTATCGTCCGAGAATCGACAAAGAAGTACTCGCGCAGTATTCTAAGGGGCTCATTGCCATGACCGCCTGCCTTAAAGGCGAAGTCCCGGTCCTTCTGCAGCAAAAACGCTTTAATGATGCCTTAAAAGCTGCCGACGAGCTTATGCATATTGTGGGCAAAGGTAATATGTATTTAGAGCTGCAGGAGAATCTTATCCCTGAGCAGAAAATAGTTAACGAAGGCTTGGTGCGCATTTCTAAAGAACTAAAAATTCCGCTTGTAGCGACAAATGATGTGCATTACTTAAATCGTGATCGCGCTAAGGCGCACGAGGCGCTTTTATGCATACAAACCCAGAATACTCTGGATGATCCCAATAGGATGCGTTTTCAGACCGAGGAGTTTTATTTTAAGTCGCCCAAGGAGATGAAAACACTGTTTAAGGATTTCCCCGAAGCCATAGAGAATACCGTAGAGATCTCCGAGCGTTGCAATCTGGAGCTTGATTTTTCTTCCGTACACCTGCCCAAATACGAACCGCCAGTAGGAAAAACAAAAGAAGATTTCTTAAAAGAATTATGCCTCCGTGGGCTAAAACTACGGTTTAAAGATGTAACCCCCGAGATAGAAAAGCGCCTTGAGCATGAGCTCAAAGTTATTAAAGACATGGGGTTTGTCAGTTACTTTCTGATCGTCTGGGATTTTATTAATTATGCCAAAGAAAAAGGCATACCCGTTGGACCTGGCAGAGGAAGTGCAGCAGGAAGTATTGTCAGTTATCTGTTGGGTATAACCGATATTAATCCTCTTCAATACGGGCTGCTCTTTGAAAGATTCTTAAATCCTCAAAGGACGGGGCTACCGGATATAGACATAGATTTTTGTTATGAAAGAAGACAGGAAGTCATTGATTACGTTACCGAAAAATACGGCAGGGAGAATGTCTCTCAGATTATAACTTTCGGAACAATGCAGGCGCGGGCTGTAGTAAGAGACGTGGGTAGGGTTATGGGGATAGCGTATGCCGACGTTGACCGCATTGCTAAGATGATACCGCCTGATCCGGGCATAGAATTACGCCAGGCCATGGAATCTACGCCGGAATTAAAGAATATGTATAAGAATGATGCAGAGATAACCAAGCTTATAGATACTGCGGTTGTCTTGGAAGGCCTGAACCGCCACGCTTCGGTACATGCCGCAGGCGTGGTTATCGCAGACAGGCCGCTTAATAACTATATGCCTCTGTTTAAGACCGGAGATGATCAGATAACCAGCGGTTACAGCATGAGTATTTTAGAGAAGATAGGCTTGCTGAAGGTGGATTTTTTAGGGCTTAGGACGCTTACTGTTATCGATCAGACAATAAAGATTGTAAAACAGACTCAAGGCAAGCAAATCGATATTAATAATATTCTTCTGGATGATGCTAATACTTACAAGTTACTTAGTTCTGCGCATACGATAGGAGTGTTTCAGGTAGAAAGTTCAGGGATGCGTGATCTCTTAAGAAAATTAGAACCTGAGCGTTTCGAGGATCTGATAGCGCTTTTAGCGCTTTATCGTCCGGGTCCGATAGGCTCAGGCATGCTTGATGATTTTATTCAGCGTAAGCATAATCGTGTGCCCATACGCTATGACCATAAAAATCTTGAACCGATTCTTAAGGAAACTTACGGTATTATGATTTATCAGGAGCAGATCATGCAGACTGCTTCTTCTTTGGCCGGATTTAGCCTTGCCCAGGCAGATTTATTGCGCCGGGCAATGAGTAAAAAGATACCCGAGGTCATGGAAAAGCAAAGAAAAGATTTTGTGTTAGGGTGCATCAAAAACAATATTAGCTCTTCAACGGCCAACAAGATATTCGACCTGATTGATTATTTCTCAGGATACGGTTTTAATAAATCCCACAGCGCGGCATACGCAATGATTTCTTACCGCACGGCATATTTAAAGGCCAACTATCCGGTTGAATTTATGGCCGCACTTCTTACCTCAGAACGCGATAATACCGATAAAATAGTCGAGTATGTAAATGAAGCAAATAAGATGGGGCTTAAAGTCTTGCCTCCGGATATTAATGAGAGTGACATTTTATTCAAAGTCGTGGATAGCAAAAATATCCGTTTTGGCCTATTAGCAGTTAAGAATGTCGGGTTTGGCGCGGCAGAGTCAATTGTAGAGGCGCGTAATGCCGGCGGTGACTTTACTTCGCTTGAAGACCTTTGTCATCGTATTGACCTGCGCCTGGTGAATAAAAAAGTCTTAGAGAGCCTTATAAAATGCGGGGCATTGGATTGTTTTAGCATGCCGCGCGCGCAGATGGCTGCTGCTTTAGAAATGATTATGGAAGGCGCTTCTAAGATTAATAGGGATAAGGCCAAGGGTCAGCTTTCTTTCTTTGATGCCGGGCTTTCTGAAAGCGGATTTAAGCATTCTGCGATTAATCTGCCGCAGGTTAAAGAGTGGCCTGAGCCGCAGCTTTTGGCTTTTGAGAAAGAAATGCTAGGGTTTTATGTCAGCGGCCATCCTTTGGCGCGTTATGCCGGGCAGCTGAAGCGCTTTACTTCTTTTTCGATTGCAGGCCTCCCGCAGTGTAGCGACGGACAGGAAATTAAAATAGTAGGATTAATAAGTAAGATAAAACATACGCTTACCCGCGCAAAACAGGAGAAGATGGCAATATTAAAAGTGGAGGATTTGGAGGGAATAGTTGAGGTGTTGGTGTTCCCGCGCTCTTTTCAGGCGATTTCGCGCTATATCCAACTCAATTCCGTAGTTTTATTAAGCGGGACGTTGAACTTAAAAGAAGATACACCCAAGATTCTTGCTAATGACATGTTCCCCATAGACGAAGTTTACAAGTTGATTACCGCTATGAGCATTAATCTCTCCGGGCTGCGCGAGAATTTATTCGAAAGCTTAAAGGAATTATTGGCTGCTGCAAGCGGTAAAGTTCCGGTTTATCTACATTTAGATACACCTGCTAAATCCAGAGTTCAGTTGGTAGTGGGAGAAGGGCTCTATGTTTCCCCCTCAGAAGAGCTAATCAATAATATTGAGTCATTATTGGGCGAAGACAGGCTGTCGGTGGTAATTTAAGATGTATTTAAATTTAGGCTGTGGTGATGCCCCGGTTAAAGGTTTTCTTAATATCGACCTTCATCAGGGGAAATATGTTGATGAAGTTATCGATTTGAATATTCTGCCCTGGAAGTGGCAGGATGAGAGTGTAGATGGTATAAATATCTCTCATTGCCTGGAACATTTAAGCAATACGGTGAAAATACTGAAAGAATGCCACCGGATATTAAAGCCTGATGGGTTTCTGGAGATAAGAGTTCCTCACGCCAGCTGTTTAACTGCCCAGGGGAATCTGGAGCATACCGGCAGGTTGTTTACCACGGCTTCGTTTGATTTTTTAACATCTGATGGCTATTTATTCGGCAGAAAGTTATTTAAGCAGGAATACATGAAAATAAGATGGTTCAGGAAAGGGTTTAGCAATATCTGGTTAATATCCTGGTTTGTGCAGCTTTTTATTGATTTATCCCCGAAAGCATTTGAAAGAATGTGGTGTTATTGGGTGGGCGGAGCCGATGAATTGTTATGGAGGGGGAGGAAACTGGAATAATCTCAGTCAGAAAACCTCTTGACATCGTAACTTTTTGATGTTACTATAGTTACAAAATAAGGGAGGCTAAAATGACTAAAAAAGATATCATCTTAAAAGTGTCCGATGAGACAAATATAAAGCAGATAGACGTCAAGAAGGTCGTTCAAAGGACTTTCGACTGTATTACCGAAGCTCTGGTTAGAGGAGAAAAGATAGAGCTGCGCAATTTCGGTGTTTTTAAGATCAAGCAGAGAAAAAGTCGTACCGGCAGAAATCCTCGCACCGGCCAGGTAGTCCCTGTCCCGCCCAGAAAAGTCGTTATCTTTAAGCCCGGCTTAGAGATGAAGCAAGTTGTTAAATAAAATTCTAAACACACACTAAAAACTACCTATAAATGCTTAAAAGAATCACGGGTACAAAGGATATCCTTCCTCAGGAAGTAACTGTATGGCAGGATATAGAAACAAAAAGCCGCAACATATTTTCCCTCTATAACTACCAGGAGATACGCCCGCCTTTGGTGGAGGATGCGGCACTCTTTAACCGCTCTTTAGGTGAATCTACTGAAATAGTCCGCAAGCAGATGTTTTTGGTAAAGAACCAGAAGGAGCTGTATGCACTCCGTCCGGAAGCCACCGCTTCGGTAGTCCGCGCTTATATCGAAAATAATCTGGATAAAACAAATGGCTTTGTAAAATTGTATTATATTGGCCCGATGTTTCGTTTGGAGCGGCCACAGATGGGGAGATTTCGTCAATTCCATCATATCGGCTGTGAAGTTATCGGATCAGCGGATCCGGCATTGGATGTGGAAGTTATTTCTCTGGCAGCAGCGCAGCTTTCGGCTTTCGGTGTATCGGGTTATAAAATAAAATTAAACACGCTTGGTTGCCCTGAAGACAAGAAGAAACTTGCTGAATCATTGCGAAGAGCGCTTAAAGATAAATTACCCAAGCTTTGCGATGAATGTAAAAAAAGATATAAAACCAATGTTTTCAGAATTCTGGATTGTAAGGAAGAGGCTTGCGTTGCAATTACAAGGAAACTTGATATTCACGAAGATTATCTCTGTGCTGATTGTAAGGCGCATTTCTCCAAAGTTAAAGAGGGGCTTGATGTATTAGGGATAAATTACGAGGTTAGTCCTTATCTTGTGCGGGGGTTAGACTATTATACGCGAACAGTATTTGAAATTTCTCATTCCGATTTAGGCGCGCAGGATGCATTGGGCGCTGGCGGTAGATATGACGGCTTAGTGCATGAGTTAGGCGGTCCTCAGGCAGGGGCAATCGGGTTTGCCTTTGGCGTCGAAAGAATCTTATTGCTTAAGGGTGTAGATACCGGTGCTTTGGCTAAAAGCGATAAACTAAAAGCTTACATTGTTTCATTGGGAGAAAATGCCAAGAGAGAAAGCGCTAGAATACTGGCGAATTTGCGTAAAAACGGTATTGCTGCCGATACTGATTACGAAAATAAGTCTTTAAAGGGTGCGATGCGCAGGGCTAATGATTTGGGGGCTAAAAACGTATTAATTATCGGCGATAATGAATTAGAGAAGAAAACAGTGATGTTAAAAGATATGGTTTCGGGGGAACAACGGGAAGTCGGATTTGACAATATTATAGGTGAATTAAGATGATGAGAACCAATACTTGCGGAGAATTGACGGCAAAAGATATCGGTAAAGAGGTAACACTTTGCGGCTGGGTGGCTACGCGCCGCGACCATGGTAAGCTTATATTTATTGATATGCGCGATCGAGGGGGACTTACACAGGTTGTTTTTATTCCTAAAGAATCGGGCGATGCTTATCAGAAAGCCCAAGACCTGCGTAGCGAATTTGTTATTAGATTAAAAGGCATAGTTAATCCCAGGCCCAAAGGCACGGTTAACACAAAATTAGCTACCGGCGAGGTTGAAATTCTCGCTAAAGAGATGGAGATTTTAAATTCCAGCCTTACTCCGCCTTTTGAGATAGCCGAACATACCGAGATTACCGAAGAGATGCGCCTTAAGTACAGATATCTTGATCTCAGGCGTAAAAGTTCTTTCGATAATTTTGTCTTAAGGCACAGGATGTATAAAATTATCCGTACCTATATGGACGTTCACGGCTTTATTGAATGTGAAACTCCGATATTGACTAAATCTACTCCGGAAGGCGCGCGTGATTATCTTGTGCCTTCAAGGGTTAATTTAGGGCAATTCTACGCGCTTCCGCAGTCTCCGCAGTTGTTTAAGCAAATCCTTATGGTTTCAGGCATTGACAGGTATTATCAGATCGCAAAGTGTTTCCGCGACGAAGATCTGCGTGCAGACCGCCAGCCGGAATTTACCCAGTTGGATATCGAGATGTCTTTTTCAGACGAAGAAGATATTTTTACCCTGACCGAAGAGCTTATGCAGAGCATTTTTAAAGAGCTAAAGGGCATAGATTTGGCGGTACCTTTCCCGAGAATAAAGTACGCCGATGCCCAGGTAAAGTATGGAAGCGATAAGCCGGATTTAAGAAAAGAATTAAATTCCGAATTTGCTTTCTGCTGGGTGGTTGATTTCCCGCTTTTAAAATATAATACCGAAGAAAAACGTTGGGAGAGCGAGCATCATCCTTTTACCGCTCCTCATCCCGATGACAGGGACTTATTAGATAAAGATCCGGCTAAGGTTAGATCGCGTTCTTACGATTTGGTTTTAAACGGCATGGAGATGGGTTCAGGATCAATTAGAATCCATAGCCAGGATTTGCAGGCGAAGATTTTTCAGATTATCGGCATAAGCGAAGAAGACGCCCGCAAACGTTTCGGTTTTCTCTTGGAAGCATTCCAATACGGTGCGCCGCCTCATGGCGGTGTGGCTTTCGGCATGGACAGGCTCTTGACGATCATAGCCGGAGAGGATAGTATCAGGGAAGTTATAGGATTTCCTAAGACAGCCACAGCATTTTGTCCGCTTACAGGCGCGCCTTCAGACGTAGATGAAAAACAGTTAAAAGAATTAGGCATAGCAATAGTTAAAAAAAGGAGGGAAGCATGAGGTTGAAAGTTTTATTACTTATCGCAGCTTTGGTTTTGTCTGGTTGTACCGTAAGGACCTATAAGTTAACCAGGGACAGAATCGATCAGGATGTTTCTGCCGGTAACCGTGGGTATCTGCAAGGGCAGGCTCCGGCGGCGGTGGAATCTCCCGATAAAAAAACAACGCGCAGCACACAGGTCGTAGAAGTTGAATTCAGGCCGCTTATAAAGTTTGAGAAAGGCTCCAACAAAGAAGTCTCCCAGACTACAGCTCCCGTAGAGGCACCCGTAAGCGAAGAAACAATGGGTAACCGCGGTTATATCACGGAAAGCGAAACATTGGAAATGTCTGAGCCGGTTGGAATGGAGAAATATAAGGTGCAGAGAGGCGATACGCTACAGAAGATATCCAGCAAGTTTTACGGCACCAGCAAGAAATGGAACAAGATTTACCAGGTCAATAAAGATGTGCTTAAAGGGCCGAACAAGCTTTATCCCGGACAGATAATCAATATACCCGAAGCAGGAGCTCATGAAAAAAGAGCAGTTCCTAAGGGTTTGAAATAATCAATGGATAAAATAATAAAGCTAGAAACTCATCACGAAGCCCAGATGCTCTTTGGGCTTCGTGATCAAAATGTGCGCCTGATAGAACAAGAGTTTAAGGTCAAGGTAACTCTGCGCGGCGAACACCTTAAGATAAGCGGCACGGCTATTAATATCAAGAGGGCTGCCGGGGTCATCGAGTATATCTTATCCGGCATGCGCTCAGGACAAGTTGAATTAGGCAGCGCAGACTTCCATTCTCTTATAGCCAAATTTAAGAATCCTTCGAGGGCCCCTGTTTCTGAAATAGTGGAGGATATGAACACCAGCATTCAGAGCGGCACAAAACATATCAGTCCGCGTACCAAGGGCCAGCGTGAATACGTCGAAGCAATTAAGGCTCATGATATTGTTTTTGGAGTCGGGCCCGCAGGTACAGGCAAGACTTATCTGGCTATGGCCTGCGCAGTAGAGGCGTTAAAAAAACAGGATGTGCGCAGGATTATTTTGACGCGCCCGGCAATAGAGGCAGGAGAGTCTTTGGGTTTCTTACCCGGTGATATGTATGAAAAGATATCACCTTATCTTCGCCCGCTTTATGATGCTCTTTACGATATGATGGATGCGGAACGCATAGAAAAATACCTTGAAACCGGCATTATCGAAGTTGCTCCGCTTGCCTATATGCGCGGCAGGACTTTAAATGACGCTTTCATTATTCTTGACGAAGCTCAGAATTGCACTGCCGAACAGATGAAAATGTTTCTTACCAGATTAGGCTTTGATTCCAAGGCCGTTATCACCGGGGACATGACTCAAAGCGACCTTCCTGACGGCAAGCCCATAGGGCTTCTTCAGGCTCAGGAGATACTCAAAGATATAGTAGGCATAAATTTTATTTACCTGACCGGTTCGGACGTGGTAAGACATGCTTTGGTTCAGAGTATTATTGAGGCTTATGATAAAGCAAACCGTCATAAATAATATTAAGCTTATCTTCGGCACGCTCGCCACCTTTATCGTCGCCGGTATATTGCACATTAATCTGGCTATTCCCGCCTGTCTTTTTTGCCTCTACATTTATTCGCGTTTTAAAAATATAAAAGGCCCAAGGTTCCTGTATCTTATTTTTCTTTTTGTAATTAATATAGCGATAAGCTATTTTATTGTTGACCACAAGCTCTCAGTTTTTATCCTGCCGTTTTCATTGTTACCCATGCTTACCGCAGTCTTGTTCAATAGCCTGGAAATTTCCATGATTCTGACGGTTGCCTCAGCAGTTTCCATACCGGCCATAGCGGGAAATCGTTTTAATCTGGGATTGCTGTTTTTAGTCAGCGGTATCATTTCAAGCATATTAAGTTTAAGCGCGCGCAGGCGTATTGTGGTTATCCGTACTGGTTTTATCGTAGGCGCTATTCAGATTTTAGTCCTGATTTTTATCGATCGTTTCTGGGTCGGGTCTCCCGCCAGATACATGCTTTTAATGCTCAACAGTGTTATCTCCAGTATTATTGTTTTAGGCACCCTTCCGGTATTCGAATATTTATTCGGCACAGTGACAAACATAAGCCTTCTGGAGTTGGCTGACTTTAACCATCCGATTTTGCAGCGCATGATTATGGAGGCTCCCGGTACGTATCATCACAGCCTTATTGTAGGTAACTTATCGGATGCCGCATCCCGTGCAGTGGGCGCTAATCCGCTTTTGGCGAGAGTGGGCGCTTATTATCATGATATAGGCAAGATAGAGAAAGCCGATTATTTCAGCGAAAATCAGGTTATGCAGGTTAGCAAGCATGATGAACTCTCGCCTACAATGAGCAAGATTGTGATTATGAATCACGTCAAGGAGGGCGTTGAAATAGCCAAAAGATACAAACTTAGCCCGCGTTTAATAGATTTTATCCAGCAGCATCATGGCGACAGCCTGGTCTATTATTTTTATCGCCGCGCCCTCGAAAACTTAGAGGAAGATAATAACGTTAAAGAGGAGGGTTTCCGTTATCCCGGGCCTAAGCCTAATTCCAAAGAAACAGCTATAGTGCTTTTGGCGGATTCAGTAGAGGCAGCTACCCGCGCGTTAAAGGAACCTTCGGGGGCCAAGGCAGAAGAAGTGGTGCATAAAATAATAAATAATAAGTTTATCGACGGACAGCTGGATGAATGCGATCTTACATTAAAGGACGTAGAGAAGATCTCCGAGGTATTCGTAAGAATATTGGGTGGGATATACCATTCCCGGATAGATTATCCTGAGACTAAAAAAAGTGAAAATAATCATAAAAAATCTGCAAAAGATAATTCCTATCAACCAGAGAAAGATAAAAAAGACGGCTCTTAAAGTCCTGTCGGCAGAGGGCCTGAAAGAAACCGGCGAAATAACCATACTTTTCATTGGCGATAAAGAGATGCGCGAACTCAACCTGATGTATTTAGGCTCTGATAGCTCGACCGATGTCATTTCTTTTGATAATTCCGTAAAAAAGCATGAATTATTGGCGGATTTGGCCATTTCTTGTGAGACGGCCGTTACTAACGCCCGTAGGTTTGGCTCAGCGCTGCAGGATGAGATACTGCGTTATGTGATTCATGGCCTCTTGCATTTATTGGGTTATGATGATAACAATAAGACAAACAGATTAGCTATGAAAAAGAGGCAAGAGTATTTATTAGAAACTATTAACCATGAACTATGAACCAACAACCATGAACTAACATGCCTATTCACAAAACCGACGCCATAGTCTTAAGAAAACGTGATTTCCGCGAGACTTCTATCATAGCTGACTTTTATACCAGCGGTTTCGGTAAAATAAGCGGAATACTCAAAGGTATACGCGCTGAACCGGCTAAATTTGCCAGCACCCTGGAGCCGTTTTCCCATAACGAGGTAATATTTTACGAGAAGCGCACTTCTTCGCTGCATTTAGTCAGTGCCTGCGATTCAAGGAATAACTTTGATGTAATCAGGCGTGATATCCCAAGAATAGGGATAGCCAGCGTTATGCTGGAACTTGTTGATGCACTTATGCAGGCAGAAGACAAGAATGAGGAAATATTCAATTTACTCCTAAGCTGTTTAAAGGAACTGGAGGCCAATTCTAATCCCGATAAGGTAGTGACTATATTTAAAATAAAAATGCTTTCTCTTTCAGGATTCAAGCCGCATTTTGATTCTTGCGTTTGCTGTGGCGAAAAGATTTTAGGGCAGTCTAAATTCAGCTTGTCTCTCGGCGGACTTCTGTGTCTACGTTGCCAGGGTAAAGATGTAAGGGCCAGGCAGATCTTCAGAGGTACCGTAGCCTCGGTTCTGCACATAGAAAAGAATGACTTAAGGAATAACCTTAACCTGGGCATGAACCCGCAGATTAAAAGAGAGCTGGATTTAGTTTTAAACGCTTTCTTGAATTTTCATCTGGGCAAAGAGCTCAAGTCTCAGAAGGTTTTAAATAGAATCGATTTGGAATCGCAGGATCATAAATTCATTAAGTCGCCGGCAAGAGCCTGCGTATAAAATAAAGGGGACGGTTGTCCCCATGTTTTTAAAGGAGAGATTTATGCGGATTGTAATCGTAGGCCCGGGGGCAATGGGTTGTTTGTTCGCCGCCAATTTATCAAAATCAAAAGAAGAAGTATGGATTTTGGATAAAAATAAAGAACGCGCCGCCAAAATTAATGAACATGGCATTATTGTTGAGGGTGTATCCGGCAGCTGGCAGGCGAAAGTCGCGGCTACGGCTGACTTAAAAGAGATAGGATCGGCTGATTTAGTGATTATAGGTGTAAAATCTTACCATACCAAAGATGCCATCAACTTAGCCAAGCCGCTTGTCGGAGACAATACAAAAGTATTGACTCTGCAGAATGGCATCGGCAATATAGAGATTATCGGTGAAGTCGTCGGCCTTGAGAAGGTTATAGGCGGCTCTACTAATCAGGGGGCTACTCTTCTGGATGTCGGCGTCATAAGGCATGCAGGTAAAGGTGAAACAATAATCGGACGCATAGATGGCAAGATGCCGGTTGAGTTGCGTTCTATACGCGAAATATTCAATAAAGTAGGCCTTGAGACTAAGTTGTCGCGCGATATAAAGTCATTACTCTGGTCAAAGTTGGTGGTGAACACCGGGATAAATGCGTTAAGTGCCCTAACGCGCCTTAAAAACGGCAAATTAATAGAATTTGAAGGGACGCGTAAGATCCTAAGAGAGGCTGTGACTGAAGCCGTAAAGGTGGCCAAAAGAAAGCGCATCAAGCTTCTTTACGATGACCCGCTGGCTAAGGTCGAGGCAGTATGTGAAGCAACAGCGCATAATGTTTCCTCAATGCTGCAGGACGTTTTAAAAAGCAAGCGTACGGAGATAGATTTTATAAACGGCGTAATCGTGCGCCAGGCTCAGGAGCTGGGTATAGCAGTACCTGCAAATACTTTCCTCGTAGATTTGATAAAAACAATAGAGGCAAGCTATAATTTAGCGGTTGAGAAGTAGCTTTTGTATCTTAAGCTCTGCTTTGAGGATGCTGTCGTATGAGAAAATACATTTTATTTTCGATCGCGATTCTTGTTTTGATAGTAACAATTATTGCTGTTTTTATCCGTTTGTCCCGTCCGAAATTAGAAGTTCCTCAGCTAAGCAAAGAAGCCACCCTTTCTATCGACGATAGCACCGAGTTCCTGCGGCAAAGAAAAGATAAAGAAGCCTTAGCCCAATTCGACAAGATATTGTCCATTGATCCCGATAATATCGAAGCTCTTTGGGCCAAAGCGGAAGCGCTCAGAAGACAGCGCAAGTTTTACGATTCACAGTTATTACTGGAAAAAGTTTTAATTAAATACCCGCGGCATTACCCTTCTTTAAACAGCCTCGCCTATATAAAATATAAAGATGATGATACACGAGCGGCTCTGGAACTGGTGAATAAAATTCTGGCTTCCGATGATTGTGACAGGCAGAATCGCGCCCTGGCCTACATGATGTTGGGCACTATCAATAGTAAGATTTCTTCTTTAAGCGGAATTTTCGGCAAGATAAACTATGCCATGAGAATAAAAGGTAACCTGCTTAAGGCAAAAGAGCTTGCTCCGGAGTTAGCGGAAATACGCCTGGCATTAGGCACATTTTATCTTTTGGCTCCCGGCATAATAGGGGGAGACATCGATAAAGCCGTTGAAGAATTAACCACGGCCGTGGAAATATCTCCGAATTTTGCTACGGCCAATGCGCGCTTAGCCCAGGCTTATAAGATTAAGAAATCGATTGGTAAATATAATTTATATTTGGCACGCGCTAAAGAACTTGATCCCGGCAATGAAGTCGTGGCGGAGCTGGAAGAGCAATGAAGAACCTGGAACTAGCTGAAATTTTCCGTGAAATCGCTTTAATACTTGAGATAAAGGGCGAGAACCTTTTTCGTATCCGTGCTTACCAGAGAGCGGCGCAGAATATCGAGGGCCTGACCGAAGATATAGAGGATTTTATCCGCACCGACCGCCTTAAGGAGATCCCCGGAATTGGCGCGGATCTTTCCGAGCGCATCAAGGAATTCGTAAAAACAGACAGAATTAAGGTTTACGAAGATTTAAAAAAGAGTATTCCCGCCGGAGTATTGAGTCTGTTAGAAATTCCCTCGATAGGCCCTAAGACAGCGAAGATGTTATACGGTAAGTTAAAAATCAAAGGGATAGCTGATTTAGAAAGAGCCATAGAAGAGCACATGCTTGAGGGTATCAAGGGCGTAAAAGAAAAAACAATAGCCAATATACAAAAAGGCATTACTCTGCTAAAAACCGGGAAAGAGCACATGCCTTTGGCTCTGGCAATGCAGATTGCCGATGATTTCGTTTCTGCCTTAAAGAAAATTCCCGGGATAGGCAATGTTTGTGTGGCAGGGAGCCTCCGCCGGCGCAAGGAGACGGTTAGAGATATTGATATATTAGCTGTTTCGGATAGCCCTAAGAAAGTCATGGATACTTTCAGTACATTACCTGCGGTAAAAGATATATTGGCGCACGGCCAGACAAAATCTTCTATACGTACCCAAGACGGTGTTCAGGTTGACTGTAGGGCGGTGGACGTAAACTCATTTGGCGCAGCCATGGTTTATTTTACCGGCTCTAAGAATTTCAATATAAAGCTACGTCAGATAGCCATTAAAAAAGGTTTAAAGCTTAATGAATACGGCTTGTTCCGGAAAAATAAATTTGTTGCCGGTAAGACCGAGGCAGAGATGTTTAAACATCTCGGTTTGCCTTATGTAGAGCCTGAACTTAGAGAAGATACCGGCGAGATACAGCTGGCTTTAAAATCCAAACTGCCGATTTTGATAGAGCTAAAAGACATAAAAGGCGATTTGCACGTCCATTCTAAGTGGTCGGACGGAATGAATGGTATCGAAGATATGGCGCAGGCAGCATCTAAATTAGGCTATTCCTATATTGCCATGACCGATCATTCCCAGAGTCTTAGAGTAGCAAACGGATTGAATAAAGATGATCTTAAGAAGAAGAGGCTTGAGATCGACAAGGTAAATAAAAAGATGAAGAATTTCAGGGTTTTATACGGCACCGAAGTTGAAATTAATTCCGATGGCAGCATTGATTATTCCGAAGATATTTTAAAGCAGTTTGATGTAGTGGTTGCAGCAATTCATATAGCTTTTAAGCAAGGCAAAGAAAAGCTTACCTCTAGAATAGTTAATGCCTGCAGGAATAAACACGTGCATATAATAGCCCATCCTACGGGCAGGCTTTGGGGAACTCGCGATGCTTACGATATCAACTTCGATGAAGTTTTAAAAGTAGCCAGGGAAACCAACACTGCCTTAGAGATAAACAGTTTTCCCAATAGATTAGATTTAAACGATACGAACGTCAGGCGCGCTAAGGCCGCAGGAGTCAAAATAGCCATTAATAGCGATGCCCATATTGCCGAACAGCTGAAGGTAATGCAGTTCGGCATTTTTGTTGCCCGACGCGGATGGCTGGAACGTAAAGATGTGATTAATACGCTGCCGTTAGAACAATTGTTAAAGACTATAAAAAATGAAAATTAGTTCATGGTTCATGGTTCATGGTTCATGGCAAAAGAGTATTTGCCTTTTTGTTTTCTGTCTTATTGTAATGTGCGGCTGTCAGAATAAGGTGCTCCATAAAGAAACCCGCGTGATGATGGGTACATTTGTGGATGTTATCTCTCTAGATGACAGGGCGCCGGAGATAGTTTTTAAAGAAATAAAAAGAGTAGAAGGCTTATTAAGCAAATATATTCCGCAGAGCGAGATTTCCAGATTAAATAAGTTTGGCGAGTTGATAGTGAGTACAGATACAATGTATGTGCTTAAGAGAGCCAATGAGTTTTATCTGGCAAGTGACGGCGCATTCGATGTTACGGTGGCACCTCTCGTGGATTTATGGGGTTTTACCAACGGTAAATTTCGCCTGCCTAAAACTAATGTAATTAGCGAAACATTAAAACGCGTAGGAATGGATAAAATTATCTTTAATGATGAAAATAATGTGGTAAAATTTAAACTTCCCGGCATGAGCGTGGATTTAGGCGGCATTGCTAAAGGTTATGCCGTTGATTGCGCGGTAAAGAAATTAAAAGAGGCAGGAATTAAGAATTGCCTTATTAACGCCGGTGGGCAAATTTATGCCTTAGGAGATAAATTCGGCAAGCCCTGGAAGGTCGCCATAAGGAATCCCAGGACAAAAGCTTTTGTAGGGTATTTAAATATTAGGGATCAGGCAGTTTCAACATCCGGCGATTACGAGCAATATTTTCTGAATAATAAGAAGAGATATTCGCATATATTTGACCCTAGGACAGGATATCCTGCGCAGTCGGGAATAATTGCGGTAACAGTTGTTGCTCCCGATGGCCTGACAGCCGATGCGCTTACAACCGCGATATTTGTTTTAGGCAAGAGCAAAGCGGCTGAATTGACAAAAAAGTTCTCCGCATCAATAGCAAAAATAGTAACTAAAAATGACTGATCAGCAAATCGCTAAGAAGATAGGCAAAGACAGAAGCGGGATGTTTATTTATCTTTCCCAGCTTCTGGATACGATTGTCCTGGATAAGAACAGGGAATTCGTGGGCAGGGTTTATGATGTCGTAGTCCGCCCAAGCGAAGTCTACCCCCAGGCATCGCTTCTTATGATACGCAAGGGTTTTCCTGATCGCCAATACGCGGTAATCGAATGGGCGAATATCTTTGAAATAGACGATAAAGAAACCTGGCTTACCATAGGTAAAGATAAAATTATTTTTTCGCAAATCCATAACAACAAAGAAGAGCTTACTCTGCGCCGGGATATATTAGATCAGCAGGTAGTCGACACCTTTAACCACAAGGTTATTCGCATTAACGATATCCATCTTTTGTTTGTCGATCATTTATTGATGGTTGCGCATGTTGATATAAGCTTGCGCGGTATTATACGCCGCTTAGGTTATGAGAAAATTACCGATTTTTTCGTAAGCCTGGTTAATAAAAATGCCGCGTATCTTAAAAAAGAGCATCTTATTTCCTGGAAGTATATCCAGCCATTGTCTATTAATCCGGCAAGTATGACGATTAAAGTTAATGTTCCGCAGCAGCAGTTTAGCCGTATCCCTGCCGCGGACTTAGCTGAAATTTTCCAGGATCTGGATGTTCGTCAGCAGCTTTCATTTTTTAAATCACTCGATTTATCCACAAAGGCCAGGATATTTACACATATCGATTTTAAAGTTCAGAAGTCCCTGATGGACGATTTAGGCAATAAAGAGATAGCCGAAGTTCTTAATCATATTCCATCAGATGAAGCAACGGACTTTCTGGAGAAGCTCTCCAAGGATCGCACCGTGCATATCTTAGGGCTTATGGAGACTAAGTATTCCAAGAAGCTATCGCAATTATTAGGCTATTCCAGCGATTCCGCCGGCGGCCTTATGACCGCAGAATATATCGCCTTTAAGAAAGATGATACCATTGAAGCGGTCTTGCAGCAGATTAAAGAGCGCACCTTTAAGACAGAGCCGGCACAGTTCGTCTACATTGTAGATGAAGATCATAAGCTTGTAGGGTGCACTAATTTCAGACGCCTTATCCTCGCTAATCCGCGTGACAATGTTCAGAAAGCTGCTTTTCCTAAGATTTATTCCGTGCGCCTTGATTCAAGCGTTAAGGAAGTTGCCTATCTTATGGAGAAATATAAATATTACACTATTCCGGTAGTAGATGCCAACAACGTTCTGCAGGGTATTATTACCGTGGATGATATCTTAAGCCAGGTTATATCTATTGCCTGGCGCAGATTAAAAAGAATAGAGGTTAAGCCAAGCTAATGAACGCGCGATTAAAAGCCTCCTGGGCAAAGTTATTGATTTTTCTTTCGGTTATGGGGCCGGGCATTATCACTGCCAATGTCGATAATGATGCGGGTGGGATAACCACATATTCTGTCGCCGGCGCACATTTTGGCTATGCGCTTATCTGGTCATTCATACCCATTATAATAGCCCTGATTATAATCCAGGAAATGTCTAGCCGCATGGCAGTAGTAACAGGCAAGGGGCTTGCGGATTTAATCCGCGAAGAATTCGGCGTGCGGGTTACCTTTTACGCCATGGTCGTTTTAATATTATCTAATTTGTTCAATACCATTTCGGAATTTGCCGGCATAGCGGCAAGCGCGGAATTATTCGGCATCAGTAAATATATTTTAGTTCCCTTGTGTGCTTTAGCAGTATGGTGGCTTATAGTTAAAGGCACATATAAATCAGTTGAGAAAATATTTCTCGTGGCTTGCGTTTTCTATGTATCCTATATACTCTCAGGCTTTATATCAAAACCCGACTGGGGTGAGATTGCAAGAAGTTCGATGCATCCGGTATTCAAGATGGATAAGGCTTATCTTTTGATGCTTATCGGCGTCATCGGGACAACTATAGCTCCCTGGATGCAATTTTATCAGCAGTCTTCCGTTGTGGAAAAGGGGATCAAGCTTAAAGATTATAAGTATAGCAGGCTGGACGTTATAGTGGGAGCATTCGTAGTCAATATAGTGGCTATTTTTATAGTTATCGTATGCGCACATACCTTGTTTGCTAACGGCATACGCGTGGAAACCGCAAAAGACGCTGCTTTAGCTTTAAAGCCTCTGGCGGGCCACTATTGTTTTTATCTCTTTGCTTTCGGCTTGCTGAACGCTTCGGTTTTTTCTGCCTGTATTCTGCCTTTATCCACCGCTTATTCTGTTTGCGAGGGTATGGGCTGGGAAGTGGGGGTAAACCGTAGCTTCCGCGAAGCGCCGCAGTTCTACGGGCTTTATACGGCGATAATTGTTATAGGCGCGGCACTTATTTTATTGCCCGGAGTAAAACTGGTGCCGATTATGCTTATATCGCAGGCGACTAATGGTTTGCTTTTACCTTTTGTGCTTATTTTTATGCTTTTATTGGTGAATAACAAGCGCCTGATGGGGTCTTATACTAACTCGCGTTTTTACAATATTGTTACAATTATTATTATTGCAGGTATGATTGGTTTATCCATAGCACTGCTGTTTACAGCGTTCATTCATTAATATGTCAGATACTAAAATTATGGTTGGAGATATTTTATCTTTAAAGAACAAGCGCAAGATTACCATGCTTACTGCTTATGATTATCCGTTGGCGTCATTAATGGATAAGGTAGGTATTGATATGATTTTAGTCGGTGATTCATTGGCTAATGTGGTGCTGGGTTTAGATTCTACAACGAAAGTGGGCATGGTTGAGATGCTACATCACGCTAAAGCCGTAACTCGCGCAGTTAAACATGCTTTAGTTGTGGGAGATATGCCTTACGAATCTTATCAGACGCATCCGGATGATGCCGTAAGGAATGCCAGACGTTTTATTGATGAGGCAAATTGCGACGTTGTCAAGCTTGAATGGTTTGATAAATGTTTAGAAGTTACCGAGAAAATAATTAAGGCAGGGATTCCTGTAATGGGGCACATCGGGCTTACGCCGCAGACAGCGGATAAATTGGGTGGTTTTAAGGTGCAGGGCAAAGATGCTGAAACCGCCAAGCGCTTAATCGAACAAGCTGTGGCATTGGAAAAGTTGGGTTGTTTCTCCATAGTACTTGAATGCGTGCCAGATAAAATATCCCGCATGATTACCGAAAAACTTAAGATTCCCGTTATAGGTATCGGTGCAGGCCCTTATTGTGATGGGCAGGTTTTAGTGGCGCATGATATGTTGGGATTATTTGACCGCTACACTCCTAAATTCGTCAAAAAATACGTAAACCTTTCGCCTTTAATCAGCGCGGCAGTAGAGGAGTATATAAAGGAAGTTACCGACGGTAAATTTCCCGGCCCCGAACACTGTTTTAACATAAAAGAAGAAGAGCTTAAGAAATTAGGTTAGAAAATTGAGAAAAAAGACGCTTAAGAAGATATCGATAGTGGTTGCTTTGATACTTGCCCTTTTGTTTTTAGGGACCTTAGGCAAGCCGGCAATAATCAGATCCTATATCTATACCGGTATCGGTAACTGTAAAAGTATTCCCGTATTATGCAAGCTTCCTGAGCCCGGCATTATAGAGCCGAAAGTAGACCAGGAATATCTATGGCAGTTAATTCCGTATACTTTTGATGATATGGTAATTTCAATGCCCCGGGGCTTTACCGTGGTGATGACCGATGTGCGCAAAGTATACTATAAGAAATGGCGCAGGTCGGATAAAGGAAACGTAGCATATCTGCTTTATCGCAAACCTAATTTCTTTATAAATTTGTTTCCGAATGTGGTTAAGCAAGGAGTAATAAATGACTACGATTTTATAGATCATTTAAGATCCGCGCGCGCAGATACAATAGAAAATTTAACCGATGCTTTCTTCGTGGTTATGAAGAGCATATTTACTCCTGACTTAGGCGACCAGTCCGGCGTAAAGGTTGTGCGGTTTGCGGGTTTTGGCAAGAGGGGGTTTGTGAGTTATAATCTCGGTTCAAAGGTAAATTATTTTGACTGCGAAGCCTTTAGCGATAATGGAGATTTCTTTAAAGTTTACATTAAAGATAAAACCGGGCTTATTGATCTGGAGAAAGTTTTTACGATTATCTCAACCATACATCGCCCCTAGCCGGTTCCACGTGTATGCGGGATTAGCTAAATGAAGCTTTAGCTTGACTTTTAGCTCAATTTGCGTTAAAAATATAAGTCTATGTCTAGTGATCTGATGGATAAAATAGTATCATTGTGTAAGCGTCGGGGATTTGTCTTTCAGTCTTCGGATATTTACGGCGGTTTAAGCAATACCTGGGACTACGGCCCCTACGGCGTAGAGCTTAAGAATAACCTTAAGCGCGCATGGTGGAAGGCAGTAGTTTATCAGCGTTATGATGTCTATGGCATGGATGCGGCTATTCTGATGCACCCTAAGGTTTGGGAGGCGTCGGGCCATGTGGAGAATTTCTTTGATTTAAAGAGCGACTGTAAATCCTGCAAAAAACGTTTTAAGACGGAAGATTTAAAGAATAAGAACAAATGCCCGGAATGTGGCGGCGAACTTACCGAGTCAAGGCCGTTTAACCTGATGTTTAAGACGCATCAGGGGCCGGTTGAGGAAGCCTCTAACGTAATTTATATGCGCCCGGAAACAGCGCAAGGCATGTTTGTGAATTTCTTAAATATACTTGATTCAAGGCATCCTAAGCTTCCTTTTGGAATGGCGCAAATCGGCAAATCATTCCGTAACGAAATTACTCCCGGTAATTTTACTTTCCGTACCCGTGAGTTTGAGCAGATGGAGGTGGAGTATTTTGTCCACCCCAAGGATGCGGATGCGAAGTTAACGGAGTGGATTGACGCGCGTTTTAGTTGGTATTTAAAACTAGGCCTTAAAAAAGATAATCTAAGGCAGCGTCCGCACGGCAAAGATGAGCTTGCGCATTACGCCAAGGCCTGTACGGATATAGAATATAATTTTCCGTTCGGATGGTCAGAGCTGGAGGGTATTGCTAACCGTACAGACTTTGATTTAAAGCAGCATGCCCAGTATAGCGGTAAAGAGCTCATCTATTTTGATGATGCTACCAAAGAGAAATTTTATCCGTATATTATCGAGCCTTCGGGCGGAGTCGATAGAAGCGTATTGGCATTTTTAGTTGACGCATATCATGAAGAGCAAGTCAGGGATGATACGCGTGTGGTATTAAAGCTGCATAAAGATTTAGCGCCTACCAAGGTGGCAGTGTTGCCGCTGTTAAGAAATAGGCCGGAGATTGTGGAATTGGCCAAAAAGATCGCCGCGGAGTTAAAGGAAAATATTGTCTGTGTCTATGATGACACTGGCGCAATCGGCAAGCTTTATCGCAGGCAGGATGAGGTGGGTACTTTGTATTGCGTTACGGTTGATGTACAGTCACTGGAAGATAAACAGGTAACCGTGCGCGACAGGGATTCGATGTTGCAGGAAAGAATAAGTGTAGATAGGTTGAAAGAGTATCTAATAAATAAACTAGGATGTTCATAGTTGATAGTTCATAGTTCATGGATAGGACCATGAACTATGAACCAATAACAATGAACCGGGAAGCAGAAAAAGGAGGATTTTAAAGGAAATGGCAACGAAAAAATATGTTTACAGCTTTGGCGGAGGTAGGGCAGACGGTAACGAAACAATGAAAAACCTCTTAGGTGGTAAGGGCGCTAACTTAGCGGAAATGGCAGGTTCCAAGGATTTAGCGCTTCCGGTGCCTCCGGGATTCACTATTACTACCGATGTCTGCACGCACTATTACAAAAATAAGAAGAATTATCCAGCCGGCCTTAAGGAAGAATTAGAGAAGGCGCTTAAGAAGATAGAAGTATTGATGGCAAGGAAATTCGGAGATTCGGTGAATCCGCTTTTAGTATCTGTGCGTTCCGGTGCACGCAAGTCCATGCCTGGGATGATGGAAACGGTTTTAAACGTCGGCTTAACCGAAAAGACTATACCCGGCCTGATTAAGCAAAGCGGTGGGAACAGCCGTTTTGTTTACGACGCATACCGCCGTCTTATCATGATGTATTCTGACGTAGTCATGGAAAAGGCTGCAGGCATCGAGCCTAAGGATGATATGGGAATCCGTAAGCAGCTGGAAAGAATCATGGGTGATGTAAAGAAGGCTAAAGGCTGCAAGAGTGATACTGATTTAACCGCCGATGATTTAAAGAAGCTTTGCGCGCAGTTCAAGGCGAAAATAAAAGAAGTTTTAGGTAAAGAATTTCCCGATGAGCCGATGCAGCAGCTTTGGGGCGGTGTAGGCGCTGTTTTTGCATCCTGGAACGGCAAACGTGCCATAAGCTACAGAAGAATAGAAAATATTCCCGATGAGTGGGGTACGGCAGTAACCGTGCAAACCATGGTTTTCGGTAATATGGGTAATGATTCGGCAACCGGCGTTGCTTTTACACGTAACCCCGGCAACGGCGAAAACAATTTCTACGGGGAATACCTTATTAATGCGCAGGGTGAAGACGTGGTAGCCGGTATCAGGACCCCCGCTCCTATAAATAAATATTCGCAGTCCGAGCATAATAAAGACTTATCTACACTAGAGAAAACCATGCCTGCAATTTACAAAGAGCTTTTTGATATTCAAAAGCGCTTAGAGAAGCATTATCGCGACATGCAGGATATTGAGTTTACCATTGAAAAAGGGCGCTTGTTCATGCTTCAGTGCCGCATAGGAAAGCGCAACGGCCCGGCAGCAGTGCGCATGGCCATGGACATGTTAAAAGATAAGTTCATCAAAAAAGAAGAAGCGGTAATGCGTGTTACCCCTGCTCAGTTAGATGAGTTATTGCATCCTATAATCGACCCTAAGCAGGAGCTTTCACATAAAGCTATTGCCAAGGGTTTACCCGCGGGCCCGGGAGGAGCTAATGGCCAGATAGTATTTAATGCTCATGATGCGGTGGAATGGGCTAAACAAGGTAAAAAGGTTATCCTGGTGCGCGAAGAGACAAATCCTGAAGATGTGGAGGGTATGCGCGCTGCGCAAGCCATACTTACCGCCCGCGGTGGAATGACTTCGCATGCAGCGCTGGTTGCCCGTGGTTGGGGCAAGTGCTGTATCGTTGGTTGCGGCGGGTTACATATCGAAGGTAAAGAACTTCATATCGGCGATAAAGTGCTTAAAGAAGGTGACTGGATTACCTTAAATGGTACCAAAGGCAATGTTTATGAAGGCCAGCTGGCTATGATGGATGCTACCGAAGAAAATGCCTTATTGAATGATTTTCTGAAGGTGTGCGCAGGTATCAGGAGATTGGGTATCCGTACCAACGCTGATACGCCGGAGGATGCGGCTAAGGCAAGGCAGTTTGGTGCAGAAGGCATCGGGCTCTTTAGGACCGAGCATATGTTTTACGGCAAGGGTTCTGATGAACCGTTGTTTATATTGCGTAAAATGATCGTTTCAAACACCGGGGATGAAAGAAAGAAGGCGCTCGAAGAGATGTTCCCCTATGTCAAGAAAGATATTAAAGGAACATTGGCGGCAATGGACGGTTATCCGGTTGTGGTGCGTTTATTGGACCCGCCTTTGCATGAGTTCGTGCCTCGTGAGAAAGCAAAACTTGAACAGCTTGCCAAGGATTTAAATATCAGTATGGAAGAGCTGGCCAAGAGAGCTGAAGGGCTTCATGAGTCAAACCCCATGATGGGCCATCGCGGCGTGCGCTTGGGAGTTACTTATCCTGAAGTAAGCGCCATGCAGATACGCGCTATTTTAGAATCTGCCGCGGAGTTGATTAAGGAAGGTAAAAAGCCGTATCCTGAGATTATGATTCCGGTTGTGGGAAGCGTAAACGAGCTTACTGATCAGCTGGCAATTGCCAAGCAGGTATATCAGGAAGTGCTTAAAAAATATAATCTGAAAAGCCTAAAGCATATGTTCGGAACGATGATTGAAATTCCGCGCGCTTGTATCGTAGCCGGAAAACTGGCTGAAGTCGCGCAATTCTTCTCGTTTGGAACTAATGATCTTACTCAGATGGGATTCGGATTCTCGCGTGATGATATCGGCGGATTTCTGCCGGAGTACCTTAATAAAGGTATATTACCCGAAGATCCTTTCCAATCGATTGACCAGGAAGGTATCGGTGAGTTGATTAAGATGGGTATAGAGCGGGGACGCAAGACGCGCAAGGATCTGGAAGTCGGTATCTGCGGAGAGCATGGCGGTGAACCAAAGTCAGTGGAATTCTGCCATCGCGTGGGCATGAACTATGTAAGCTGCTCACCCTTCAGAGTCCCTATTGCAAACTTAGCAGCAGCACAGGCAGTTCTTAGAGACAAGGCAAAAAAATAACTTTAGTTCATAGTTCATGGTTCTTAGTTCATGGTAAAAGCTTTTACTATGAACCATGAACCATGAACCATGAACCATCAACTAAACTATGGAAGCCCTAAAAACCTATCTTAAGGAAATAAGAACCATACCTCTGTTAACTGCTAAAGAGGAGATACAGTTAAGTCGGCGCATAAGAAAAGGCGATGAGCAGGCACGTAAGAAGATGATCCGTTCTAACCTACGTTTGGTTATTAATATTGCTAAAAGATACATGTATTTAGGTATTCCTTTTCTTGATTTAATTGAAGAGGGTAACTTAGGGCTAATGAAGGCAGTCGAGAAATATAATCCTAATAAAGGATTCCGGTTTTCAACTTATGCGGCGTGGTGGATTAAGCAGGGGATTACCCGTTCTATTTCCGAACAGGGCAAGATGATCCGCGTGCCGGTGTATATGAATGAGCTTATAGCAAAATGGAAGAAAACCAAAGAGGGGTTAGGGCACAAGCTTAAGCGTGTCCCGACTGATGATGATGTTGCCAAAAAGATGAGATTGTCGGATGATAAAAAAGAGCAGATAAGTTTCTGGATGTCTACCACCACTTCTTCGCTAGATGCGCCTGTTGGGGATGAGAGCGAAAGCGACGTGATGGACTTAATTGAAAACAAAACCAGTGTTTCGCCGGATGCTACTATTGAGCATCTTCTGGATAAAGAGCGCGTGGAAAATCTTATGGAGATAATGAGCGGGCGTGAAAAAGAAATTCTCGATATGCGCTTTGGCCTGGCGGATAATAGCTCGCATACCTTAGCTGAGGTAGCCAAGAAACTTGGTGTATCCCGGGAAAGAGTGCGCCAGATAGAAGAAGCCGCTCTAAGAAAGCTGAAGAAATTTGTTCAGGAACAGGAGAAGTCGCTCTAGTGATAATAGGAGGCTGATGATGAAAGTATCGGAATTAAAAAATCATATCAGAGATATCCCGGATTTTCCTAAGCCGGGAATTTTATTTAAGGATATCACCACGTTATTACAGAACAAGGACGCTTTTAAAAAAGCGGTTGATGCCCTGGCGGATGAATTTAAGAATAAGAAAATTGATGTGGTGGTGGCGGTTGAAGCCAGGGGTTTTATCTTAGGGGGCGCTGTGGCGCATCAATTAGGTGCGGCGTTTGTGCCGGTGCGTAAAAAGGGCAAACTCCCCTGGAAGACTAATTCTGCTACTTATGAGTTGGAATATGGCACCGATACCCTGGAGATGCATCACGATGCAATCAAGCCTTTAGATAAAGTTTTAGTTGTTGACGACCTTCTGGCTACCGGCGGAACGGTTAAAGCGGTTACGGATTTAGTTACTCAGCAAAAGGGTAAGATTTTAGGTATTGCATTCTTAATTGAGCTGACATTCTTAAAGGGCAAAGAGAAGCTTAGTGGTTACCCGATTTTTTCGTTGATTAAGTATTAGTTAGTTCATGGTTCAAAGTTCATAGTTCATGGTAAAATCTATGAACCATGAACCATCAACTATGGACTACTCCATTTTTTAACTTGATTATTCGCCCCTGTAGCTCATAAGGATAGAGCAGCAGTTTCCTAAACTGCGTGCGGCAGGTTCGATTCCTGCCAGGGGCATTTTAAAAAACATGTATAATTTACATTCCCATTCTTTATTAAGCGACGGCGTTTTGCTTCCTTCCGAAATTGCGGTGCGCTATATGGCCGCAGGCTACAAGGTTATTGCCATTACCGATCATGCCGATTACAGCAATATAGAATATATAACCAAATCAATCCTGGAATTTACCAATCATTGGCCGGAAAGCGCGGGCATTAAGGTTTTACCGGGCGTTGAACTTACCCATATTCCTCCGGCCCAATTCAAACCACTGGTGAAATACGCGCGCAACAAAGGTCTTAAAATTATTATCGGCCATGGCGAAACTACGGTTGAGCCGGTAATTCGTGGGACTAACCGCGCGGCAATTGAGGCAGGTGTGGATATTTTAGCCCACCCCGGAATTATTACGGATGAGGATGCCGCATTAGCCGCTAAGAAAAATATTTTTCTGGAGATAACATCGCGCCGCGGGCACTCGGATACAAATGAGCATGTTATTAATTGCGCTTTAAAGGCAGGCGCGAAGATGATCTTAAACCACGATAGCCATGATCCGGAAAATATTATTTCACCGGATGAATTGAAGTCAGTTGGGCTTAAAGCAGGTTTAAGCGAACAAGACATAGATAAAATTTATAAAGATGTCACAGCTTTTATTTTTAAGAAGGAGGGTCTATGATGGGTCTACGAACTATGAACCATGAACTACGAACTACGATATTTTTTATCCTTATTGTATTTATTTTAACCGGCTGCGAAACGTTTACCAAGAAAGATAAGTCTATGGGCGGCGCCACACCGGCTTTACAGCCGCAGTCAGTGGTTAAGTTTGCCGACATCCCGGTTCCTGCGGGTTTTAAGTTTTTGTCCGAAGAATCTTATTCCTTTGAGAGCGGCAGTGTGCGCGTAGCGGTGCTTAAATACCATGGCAAGGCTGATGTTGAGCAGGTGATAAACTTCTACAAGGACCAGATGCCGATGTACAGCTGGAATCTGCTTAATATAGTGGAATATGGCCAACGCCTGATGAATTTTGACCGGGAAGGCGAAACCTGTATCGTTGACTTAGAGCCTAAGGGCAAAAGCGTTATCACAACCATATCCCTGGGTCCCAAGGCCCAAAGGGCTAAAAAAGCCGAAAAAACGGTTAAATAGGCTTTTTAAAAAAACGCTTGACAAATAAGGGGTTATGTGATAAAAAGGATATAAATTAGGATATACCACTGAGGATGACTTTAATCCTGGGCGAAAAGGAGGTGAAGATAATAATAAGCCAGAAGTCAAGAAAACCTTGGTGATATACATATATAGAAAATATCTAGGATCAAATATTTTAACCTAGTTGAATATATCTTAAAGTTTTAAATTTAAGGAGGAAAACACAAAAATGGGTAAACGCTTAATATTAGTTCTCGCACTTTTGTTCGTGGTCGGAATAGCAGTTTCCGCCTACGCAGAAGTTCAGAACGTCAAAGTTAGCGGTGATATTACCATGCAAGCTGTTTCAAGAAGCGATCTTCTGATGAGCGGCACTGGTAATAACGTGATCACAGGCACAGGATATCTTGAATATGGCGAAAGCGTCGACACATTGTTGTCGCACGTACGCGTCAGAGTGGATGCTGATCTTACTGATAACGTAATGGCTACAGTAAGGTTAATCAATGAAAGAACGTGGAATACCGAAACATCCACATCCAACGCCGTTGCTATCGACCTTGCTTATGCTACCTTAAAAGAGTTCCTTTATTCACCTTTGAGCTTAACCGTTGGTCGTCAGGAACTTCATTATGGTAACGACATGATCATTGGTGATATTGATACCAATAATCGTATGGCCGGACACGGAACAGGCGCTGGCACTGCAGGAACCATTCTGCCTAAGTCATTGGATGATTTAAGCCTTCGTAAGTCCTTTGATGCTGTTAAGGCAGTGTTGAATTATGATCCGTTGGTAGTTGATGCTGTTTATGCAAGAATCAGCAAAACCGTTGATGAAGGTAATTCCGCTGATTTATACGGTGTTAACGCCAATTACGCAGTAGATAAGAATACCACACTCGAAGGTTATTATTGGTTGAAGGTTATGAACAAAATTGGCCCTGCTGCAACTTCACCTCTGCAGAGCTCAACTGATGATACCGTTAACGTTGTCGGTGGTAGAGTCAGCAACAATAGTATTAAAGACCTGTCATTAGGGTTAGAAGCTGCATATCAGTTTGGTCAGAAAGTTACCAATTCAGCTGTTTATGCTAATGATCCTAATGCTGGCGGCGCTATCCAGGATAGACGCGCTTTTGCTATTCAGTTCTTGTCAAGCTACAGCTTGGCTGATTTGGTCAAGAAAGTATCTGACAGAGCAGCTAGTATGAAACCTATGCTGTCCTTCAACTATACCTTGCTTTCTGGTGGAAAATATCATAGCACCGGTGCCAGGACAGGCGCATGGGATCCAATGTATGAAAATCAGGCAGGCGGAACATTATTCAACAAGCTATTCGGTTATTCTAACTGCCATATTTACAACGTTGGCGCAAGTGCTAAAGTGTTAGATGACGTAAAGCTTGCTTTTGATTGGTATTACTTAGCATTGCACAAAGAGTTACCTGATGCAGATCTTAGCGCTGTTTCCCTTACGGGCATTCCCGGAGATCCTACATACGGAATGATCGCGAATAAGAGCGCTTTAGGTAATGAATTTGATGCTAACCTTACATATGACTATACTGAAGATGTGCAGTTTGGTTTGAATGCCGCTTGGTTTGTTCCAGGTGATGCTTTCAACAAAGTAAACAGAAAGACAGCATCTCAGATTATAGGTTCGATGAAGGTGACATTCTAAGTTAGTTGCATGCAGCAAAAAGCCCCTGGAGGGTAATACCTCCGGGGGCTTTTTTTGTAATTAGTTCATGGTTCATAGTTCTTAGTTCATAGTAAAATCTTTTACCATGAACCATGAACAATGAACCGCCTATTATTAAACAAAATATTATCTTAGATTTCCTCCTTTCGATCGTCTATTAGAACAGAAGGGAGGCAAAGATGAATACAGTAAGATTTAGTTTTGAAAAGTTAGATGTTTGGCAGAAAGCAGTGCAATTCGCTAAAATTGCTATAAACCTTACAGAGAATATTAACTCACGCAGTAAGCATTATAGGCTTATAGAACAGTTAGAGTCTGCAGCTACTTCGGTGGCTTTAAATATTGCAGAGGGTAGCGGACGTTATTCAGCAAAAGAATTTATTCGTTTTCTTTATGTGGCGAGAGGTTCATTATACGAAACTGTTGCCTTAGTAGTAATTTTTAGAGATAATAACTGGATTAGTTGTAATGAATATGATAATATTATACAATTATCCGGTTTTCTTGGGAGAATGTTATCTGGTTTGATAAATTCGCTTAAGCCTAATAACCATGAACTATGAACCATTAACTATGAACTAACTATGCTATATCTTGCCATCATCTTCCACATGCACCAACCCTACTACAAGAACCTCCTGACACAGGAGACGCCGGTGCCTTGGGTCAGGTTGCATGGTATTAAAGATTATCTTGATATGGTAAGGCTCCTGGATAAATACCCCCAGGTAAACCTTACCTTTAATTTAGTACCCTCCTTAATAGAGCAGGTAGAGGACTATGCTAACCGCAATATAAAAGATAAATTCCTGGAATTATCCTATAAGCCGGCTGCTTCCCTGACTGAAGAGGAAAAAGCATTCATAAGGCGTAACTTCTTCTCAATAAACAAAGATAAGGTTATCGCGCTTTTCCCGCGCTATTACGAGCTTTATTTCAAGAAACAGAAGAACCTTGAATTTTCTACTCAGGATTACCTTGATCTGCAGGTTTTGTTTAACTTGGCCTGGACAGACTCGCTCTTTAGGCAGAGTTATCCGGAGTTAAAGCATGTAATGAATAAGGCGCGTTTCTTCACCGAAGAAGAGAAGTACGCGATTTTAGACAAGCAGACAGAGATACTTGAAGCGATAATTCCGGTTTATAAAGAAGCCATTGCCAGCGGGCGTATAGAGGTAAGCATCACTCCGTACTATCATCCGATATTGCCGTTAGTATATAACACCAATAGCGCGCGGGAAGCAAACCTAAAAAGCCTCTTACCCAAAGAAAAATTTTCTTACCCAGAGGATGCCTTGGCCCAGATAGACTCTGCGGTGAGTTTCTATAAGGAAAAATTTGCAATTCCCGCCACAGGCATGTGGCCTTCCGAACAATCGGTAAGCGAACGCATCGTGCCATTTATAATTCAGGCTGGCATAAAATGGATCGTAACAGATGAGACGATTGCCGCGCGTTCGTTAAAGATGAAGAAGAGGGATGCCAAACTTATTTATCAGCCTTATCGTTTGGATAGGAAGGAAGGCAGCACTAATATTATTTTCCGTGATAGAAATCTTTCGGACCTGATAGGATTTGTTTATCATAACTGGCGTGCGCAGGATGCGGCAGGTGATTTTATGAAACACATGGAAAATATATCCGCTGCCTATAAAGATCAGGATGCTTTAGTTACTGTTGCAATGGATGGCGAAAATGCATGGGAATATTATACCAATGACGGCTATGATTTTCTGGAAGCGCTTTATAAGCAGTTATCGGAATCAAAGATTGTCAAGACTACCACCGTAAGCAATTATTTAAAATCCCATCATCCAAAGTCAAACATAAAGCGCCTTGCTACCGGCTCCTGGATATTCGGAAATTTTGATAAGTGGATGAATAACGCCTATAAGACAAAGGCGTGGGAATGGCTCGCAGAGGCTAGAAAAGAACTAGGGGGCTCACAATCCGTACTCCATAGCCCACAGAAAGAGCTGGCCTGGAAACAGATGTATATCTTAGAGGGCAGCGACTGGTTTTGGTGGTACGGAGAAGACCCCGACGGCAGCTTTGACAAACTCTTTCGCATGCATTTAACTAACCTGTACACGTTTTTGGGAAAACACCCACCCGATTACCTTAAAAGGCCTTTAACTCCTTGACATCCCAGCAGTTTTGTGCTATATAATAAGACTTAATAATCCGGAAATGTTAAGAGTTTATTAGTTGTTTTATGGATAAAAAAGATATTTACGAACATTTAGCAAAGATTTACCTTGACGCATCGTCCAAGCGCAAAAAGAAATCTAAAGAACCCAGACTTTTTAAGAATCTTTTTATCGCCAGTGTCGCAGTTGCGGTTATTTCTTTAGCGACAGTGGGTTTTTATTTTAGACACAGCCGTAACCCGAACACGGAGATAGCACTTGTGATTGCCCCGGATGCGGTAAAGATAAACTTTCATTTTGATCCCGCCAAAAGAGAAATATACAGTGTTCCATTAAATAATCTTGATTTAAGCCGTTACAAAGCGCTTGCATTTTCTATAAAACAGGCAGGCTATAAAGATGATATTAATATGCGTATTGAATTTGCCACCGGCTTTAAAGAAAAATCAGAAATTTATGTCCGACAGATACCTCATAAATGGAAAGAATGCAGGATAGATTTGGCTCAATTTAAAGGCATAAATGATTGGTCCAGCATGTTAGAGCTTGCTTTTATAGTTGAGGAATGGAATGCCCGGGAAAATAAAGGCGTAGTTTATGTGGATAACATTAGGTTCGTGAAATAGGAAAGGAGAATATCGTATGCGCATTATCTCTATCACCAATCAGAAGGGTGGCTGCGGTAAGACTACAACGGCAATAAATTTAGCCGCATCATTAGCCGGCAACAACAGGCGTGTACTCCTGATAGACCTCGATCCGCAGGCGCATGCTACGGTTGGCCTTAATATTAAGGCTGATCTTAATATTTATAATGTACTTTCCAAGTTAACCAACAAAAAGGCCCGCTTAGAAGACATAATAAAGAATGTCAGCGAAAATTTCGACATTGCGCCTTCTGGCATGATTTTAAGCACTCTTGAGCAGGAGCTGGCTGGTGAGATAGGCAGAGAAGCACGCCTGGTGGATACCCTGCATAATTTTAAGAACAATTACGACTATATCCTTATAGATTGCCCGCCAAATTTAGGTATTCTGACAATAAATGCCATGCGTGCGGCCAACGAGATAATCGTGCCGGTTGAGGCCAGCAGATTCTCATTTGAAGGCTTAGGCCAGCTGGTTGAAATATTAAACTTGGTACGGGACAGGCTAAATCATGAAATCGATTATAGGGTTTTGGTGACTAATTTTGATTCCCGCCTGCGTCATTCCTTTAAAGTTTTAGACCGCATCAAGGAGACTTTTAAAAGCAAACTTTTTAGCACAATGGTGCATGTGAACGTTAAGCTTAAGGAAGCCCAGAGCGAAGGAAAGCATGTTCTAAGTTATGATAAATATTGCCGCGGGGCCAAGGATTATTTCAGCCTTTCGCGTGAGATCATCACCGCGGAAAAGACCACTCATGCGGTGCCTGTTCCTGTGATGCCGGATCTGGCCAAAAAGATGAAAGAGCTTTTAAAAGAGCGGCTCTCCAAATTAAACGAAGTTACCGTATCAATTAATGCTCCCCAGGCAAAAGAAGTTTATGTAGCGGGAGATTTTAATAACTGGATACTTGATAATAAGAGCCGCATGGAACAGCATAACGGTTCCTGGGTTAAAAAATTGCCCTTAAAGAGCGGAAGATATCATTACCGTTTTGTTGTTGATGGCAAGTGGACCGAAGATCCGAATAATTCCAACAGAGAAATTAATCCTTACGGAGAGATGGATTCTCTACTTGAGGTGCAGGCTAAATAGGCGGAGGTAATTTTAAGCAATGGCTGATGACGCAGCGGTTATAAAAGAGGGGAAGATTTATGCACTTGTTTCGTATTGGCTGTTTCTTTGTATACTGCCTTTAATGTTTAAGAAAGACAACCAGTTTGCCGTATTCCACGGCAAACAGGGCCTGGTGCTGTTTATCTTCTGGGTTGCAGGGTTTATCTTTAGCATAATACCGTTTTTAGGCTGGATAGTTTATAAGTTCATTCTCTTTATATATCTATTGCTTTGTTTATGGGGATCTATTCAGGCGTTAATGGGTAATTATTCCCGGATACCAATAGTTTCGGAATTGGCGGATAAAATAAGCCTGTAGAATAAGGAGGTGTGGATATGCCTTCAAAGAGCAAGAAACCCAGGAAGAAAGTAGTAAAGAAGAAAGTCGTCAAAAGAAAGCCGGTTACAAAGAAGAAGCCGGCAGCAAGGAAGAGGCCGGTAACAAAAAAGAAGCCTGTTGGTAAAAAGAAAGTCACGGCCAAAAAGAAGGCTTTAAAGCAGGCAAATTTAGTTGGTTTAGTTACACATTATTTCCCTCACGTACGCGCGGCGGTAATTAAGCTGAAGGCGCCGCTTGTAGTGGGAGACACAATCAAGATAAAAGGGCACACCACGGACTTTAAGCAGACAATAACATCCATGCAAATAGACCGTGTGCCGATAAATGAGGGAAAGAAGGGCGATGAAATAGGGCTTTTAGTTAATTCCAGGGTCAGGCAGCACGATAAGGTTACTAAGGTATAATTAGAGAGGAGGAGGTTTAGACATGAGGCTTTCAGAGATTGAGAAGAAAGCAAGGGGTTTAGGGGTTAAGGACACATGGAAATATTCAAAAAAAGATCTTATCAGGAACATACAACGCGCGGAAGGTAATTTTGATTGCTTTGGTAGAACTTCTAGCTATTGTGATCAGATGGTCTGCTGCTGGAGGAGTGACTGTATAAAATGAAATACAGATGTCAGATATGCGACAGGGATATTGATGATTTTGCCGGTATTTCTCATGTAAAGGCAGAAGAGTATCTTATGAAGTTGATCTTACGCGATCACCCGGAATGGGTTAAAGATAAGAAAACTTGCCACGAATGCATTGAGTATTATCGTAAGCTCGTTAAGGATGCAGAGATTTAAACAGGCATAAAGGAGGGCTATATGTTCTCAGGACTAACAGAAGGTGTTCTTCTGATAGCATTGGCTTTAGGTTATATAGTTTGTTACCTTGCCAATAGGGAAGAAAAGAAGCTTAGGTTCCTAGGGTATCTTGTGGGGGTATTTATTATCATCTTTTGCGCGGTAACCATCATCAGCAACGCGTTCTTTAGCGCCAGGATGTATGGGGCTATGTGTAAAATGCGCAAAATGGGCTGTATGAGTAAGATGGGAATGATGCAACATAAAATGATGCCGCCGCCACCTGCTGCACCTCAGGCACCGGCTAAATAGGGTTATTCAGTAAAGTTTGTTGATTATAATATACAGCGTAATACAACACATTGAAATACAATAGGTTAGAAGAGCAGTTAAAGAAACTGGCCGTATTTTATTTCAAACGGCCAGTTTCTTTTTTGCAACATTGTCTGTCTTATCCGCATTACCTACCAAAACCTTTTCTGCTTTTAGATAACCGTTATCATCAATGTTTCCGATTATTTCCTGTTTTAAGAAAAATATACTTGACAGCGTTCGGAAGGCGTATATAATGAGCAATTATGGGTTGGTACTCAATATAAATAGGGCGTTAAAAGTAGGTAAATCTAAGTAAATGAGCTCCCGAGGAAGACCAAAGAAATATAGGATAGTTGCCAAGGACCCTAAGATAAGCCAATTTAGCCCCAGGGGAAGGCCTGGCAGGCCGGATGAGGCGGCAATGGCTACTGATGAGTTTGAGGCGCTGCGCCTGGCTGATTATATGGGCTTAAGCCAGAAAGAGGCGGCTAAACATATGCGCATATCGCAGCAGACTTTTAGCCGGGTTTTAAGGAAGGCGCGCAGAACCATGGCAGATGGTCTGATCAATGGAAAAATAATTAAGATTCAGGGTGGCACATACGTAATAAGTTCCCGCCAAGATTCCCCAAAAACAGCGTAGAACAGAACCCCAGGCAACCCATTATAAACAATAAAATAGCCTAAATTACCCTATAGCTTAACTTCCTATAATATATCTTATGTTAACTTGTGTATATTGGGAAAGCTCAGGCTAACCCCCTGTGGGTTAAGGCTTTGGGGTAATCTACTTTTTTCCTGTGTATAAGTGGTTTCTGATTTACTTGGACTTACTTCTTCTTTTGAAGCTTAACATCTGCGGGAGAATATCTACTTTCTTTCTGGGATTTAAAGCTGGATTAGGTTTAAGCTTTTTGGGGTTGTTTGGCTCTTAGGCACCCCCCTATTTTATGGCTTTTTTGGAGTACTTGAGCCCTAAGAGAGCCCCAAAAATGACTAAAGCGCTTAGGGTGAATGGTGAGTAAAAATAGGCCTTGTAGGCCAATATTTGCCCAAAAATCGCCTTTTGGGTGATTATATTTAAGAGGTACGAAACAAGCAAAAGCACTAAAAGTAACTTGTTCTTAAATTTACCCTTTACCAGGTGCCAGGCAATTAGAAAATATCCCGGAGTAAGGAATATATAATTGGCCGGCCAGGAATTTAAATTATATAAAATAAGGCATATAAAAATAAGCGCATAGTCTATGTTTAAATACCCATTTTTCGCTTGTTCAAAATGCTTCTTTGCGGGCTTAAAAAGTATGCTTGAAAAGAGCAAAATGCTTATTCCTGCAGGTATGGCGTTAAGGGCAAATTTACTTATTTTCAGGGTTTGGAAAGGCATCTTGGGAGCGTCTTTCCAAATAGCCCCGCAGTCAGTGAAAAGTCTCTGCACCGCACTTAAAAGTGACTGATTTTTAGGGTCTAAAAGCGTTCCCCAGTCAAGGATGCTGCTTTGGGTCAAAAACGGAATTAACCTTTGCAGGTACCAGATATTGTCCTGTGGTTCTATCAGAATCCCGGGTAAAATAATGAAATATGCCAAAACCGCGGCTATTGTCCAGAGTGCAGCCCGGAATTTACCCCGAACCAGAAAATAAGGGATAAAGATTAAGGGGGTATATTTTATGGTAATCGAAAAAGCCAGGATAAAAGCGCCTACCACCTCCCTCCGATTCTCTATAAAATAAAGGCCCAGGATAATACAGGCCATCATTAGTATGTTGGTTTGGCCGGTGCTTAAATTTATTAAGATCAGGCGCATGAGTCCGGCTATGGCCAGGATATAAACAATCAGGGCGGATTTAAAATCGATGCCGCCCGGAATAATCAGTTTCTTTAAGAATATAAATGACAGGATTACCAGGAAGAAATTCAAGCTGTACCATATGGTATTGGCATTATCTTCGCTCAGGCGCGCCAGGGCTGACATGCCTATGGCAAATATGGGCGCATATCTGAATTCAGCAACTTCGGAATCGCCTTTGACGTAGATATTTTCCCGGTCAAGCATTCTTTGCCCGGTAATGTAATAGCAATGGAAGTCGGCATAGTTTCTTCTGCGGCCGCGCTCTTTGTGTGCTGCCAGGTTGCCGGCAAAAGCGGCAAGTAGAATGACAGCAATTATAAAACGCTTATTCTTAAGGAGTCTTGGCATAGGGTTTATTGGCTAATATATACTTAGCGGTTAATTTTCCCAGCAGATCGTTTCCTTTTGATGTTAAATGTACGTCATCGCTAAAGAAGCTTTCTTTGCTGTCGGATATAGCTTCCAGGAATTCTTTTCTGAAGTCCAGGAGGGTAACGTTGTATTTAGCCGATGTTTCCCTGAATACGGCGGTTATTGCGTTGTAGCGATAGATTACCTGCGGCGAGGAATACGCTTTAGAGAATCTATCTGTGGGATCTTTTTGGGCTTGGCTAATTTGTTCAAATGACATGTTGTCATTTAAGAATATCTCGGGTGCAGTATTAAGCATTTGTCTTAAAAGTATAACCTTTATATTGTTATTATGGCAGATAGTGATTATTGATTTAAGATTTTCTTTCCATGCACTATCCGCATTGAGCGTATAAATATGCATCGGTATAGGGCTTTTCTGGAATATTGAACTTAGTTTTTCGGTTAGCAAAGTATATAATATTGATCGGTAGTATAAAAGCTCGTGTATCTTAATACTCAATTTACCTATATTTTTTTCTTCCATGCTTCTGCCCAAATCATTGGTTCCTATTTCCATGACAAGCATATCCGGAAGATAGTTTATTAGTTCATGGCGTAGTATATTAAGGTAATTAAGGCTATAATATCCTGGGAAACCGCTGTTTATTACCTCAAACCTCCCCCCTGCCGCTTTATCCAAATAATATTGCAGCCTCCCTGGCCAGGTTTCGCTATCGCTAGATCCACCTCCAAAGGTGGTTGAGGGGCCCAGGCAGAATATCCTAATTCTTCCTTCTTTATCTTTTGGGTTAAATTCTTTGCCGCGGAATCCCAGGGAATTAATGGTATAATTCTTGTAATCAGCGTTTGCAGGAGCAGGATATGTGCCCGGCTTCATTTTAAAGTACCAATCCGCATTCTTTTTGCCGTCTTTAAAGAAGTCGTCTACGTCAAATTCGTTGGCGGTTTGTGTTTTTGCGGCGTGTTTTTTCTCGAAAAATGGAGCTGTTAAATAATAGGCATCTTTATTCTTGACACAAAGAAGTACCCTTGCGGATACTTCGCCTAAGATGAGAAATATCCCAAGCGGGATCAGGGAAAATAATATGATTTTGTTCGTTCCGAGTTTCGGAAGCTTATCGGTAGCCATTTATTATTGTTAATTATAGCAAAAAAATTGCCAAAAGCAATTCGTTATTATCAGTTGAGAAAAGATTTGTTTTTTGCCCAATACAGTGTATAATTAACGGATATTATGAACAAAAATTATCCTGTATTTAAGAAGATTCTGCTTTATGCATCGTTTTCTATCCTGATTCTATTGTCTACGCTTTTGGCCGGTGAAATGGCTGTTAGGATAGCCTATCCTTTGGTGTCTAATTACGACCTTGAGATGTGGCGCTATGCTGCTTACGGTAAGGCGGCTTCCGGCATTCCGGCGATGTCGCATAAACATAAGCCGGGGGTATATTTTAAGAATCTTTATGGCGTGGAAGTTAAGATAAATTCCAAGGGCCTCAGGGATTATGAGTATAGCTATAAAAAGCCGGATAATTGCTACAGGATCCTGGCGTTAGGTGATTCTATAACTTTTGGCTGGGGCGTGCCTTTTGAAAAGGCCTATGCTAAGCTTCTGGAGAATAAGCTTAACGCCGCCGCAAAAGGTACTAAATACCAGATAATAAATTGCGGAGTAGGCAATTATCAGCTTAGTGATGAACTGGCATTTCTAAAATATGAAGGCCTTAAGTATAATCCGGATATGGTAATCCTGGGTTATTTTGTTGATGATGCTAAGATTAACGCTAAAGTAAATTACTTCGGCCTTAAGCGCCACTCTTATTTATACGCTTTACTTGCCTCCAGATGGAATGCCCTTAGGGTTAGCTTCGATCCCGGCTACAACTTTCTCAATTATTATTCAGCGCTTTATCTTCCCGGCTCTGTAACCAGGCGTAATCTTGACGCCAACATCGACGAGCTTAAAGATATATGCCGGAAAAGAAATATCCGCTTGGTTGTTATGCTTATACCAGAATTGCACAATTTGAAGAATTATCCGTTTAATAATGTCCGCGAACACGTAAGCGCTGAGTTTTCCGGCTTAGCAAATGCGAAAATAGTAGATTTGCTCCCTTATTTCGACAAAACACTGGATCCTATGGTCTATTGGGTCTCTAAAGAGGACGCCCACCACAATAGCAAGGCGCAGGCCATTATGGCTGAGGCTTTGTATTCAGAAGTTTTTAAATCGGGTAATAATTTAAGGTGAGATATTTTCTGATATCAGCTTAGCTAAGAGGTCGTTGCCTTCCGCGGTAAGATGTACGTCATCATTAAAAATATCCACGCTATCCAAGCTTTTATTCAGAGATTTTCTTAAGTCGACATATTCTACGTTATTTTCCGCACATAGTTTCTTTAACAAGTCCATCAACACATAATGCCGGTAGAATTCAAGCGGCGGCGTATAGGCTTTATTATATTTGTCTTGCTGCGGCAGGCCGTTTTGAATTGCCTTAACTTTGTCTAATGTCAGGCTGTCTTCTGTAAACAGTTCTTTTTGGGCGTGCAGCATTTGTCTGACGAATATAAGCTTAACGTTATGTTCTTTGCATGCCTGTATCATCTTTTTGCAATTAGCGATATAGTTTTCGTTAGCCTTAACGGTCCAGACGTTCATCGGCACGGGTGAATTCTGGACCGCTACGCTTATCTTCTCTATCAATAAAGTGTAGAGCATGGAACGGTAATACAGATAATTGTGTAAATCGTTCATAATCTTACCGATATCTTTTTTAACGTCATTTCTGTTTAATTCATTTATTCCGGCATACACTATAAATATATCCGGTTTATAGTTTATAAGTTCAAGGCGCATCAGGTTTGAGTACAGCAAGCTTTGGTATGCGGCAAACCCGGCGTTGATCACCTCAATTTTATTCCCCTTCCCTTTTTTATTAAGATAATATTCCAGCTTTACCGGCCAGGTTTTATCATCCGGAGATTCGGCTCCAAAGGTAGACGATTCGCCCAAACAGAATATTCTTATCTTACCGTTTTTATCATACGCGTTGAATTCCTTATTTCTGAATCCAAGCGAGTTTATATAGAATTTTCCGTAGCTGTAGCGCTCGGGCGGTGCGTATGATCCAGGTTTTAGCTTAAAATAAGTTTTCGGAGAATCCTTGTAGCGGTTATCAATATTAAATTCATAGTTTACTTGTTTCTCGAATTTTTGCCGGTTTTCAAAAAAAGGGCCAACGAGGTAAAAGATATCTTTGTTCTTAGTATACAGCCTTATGCGTGCGAATATTTCTCCGCATAAAAGAAGCAATATAATCGGCAACAATGAGAATATTACGATTTTTGTAAATTTAGCCGGTGACATCCTTACTCCGCATTCTTATAATAATTAAAGTTATTAAATAAGCCATAAACCCTAAGCTGAAGCCTATAATGGCATAACCCAATGCCAATGGAAGCATGATTTCCAATGCCGATAATTTAAATATGCTTGCCCAGCTGAATGTTTTTGTTAATGCCGTGAGCTGGTCGCGTATTAGCTGCCAATCCATCCCGGTTATAGCGGATCCTATTTTAATTGCCAGTAAGAAAGTTACGATACTCAGCCAGGTATTGGTAATTAACGCTCCTATTAAAGTTGCTGCGCGGTTTACGCGCAAAAACAACGCACAGAATAAAGCCGCGATTGGTCCGGTTCCCGGCAGTATACCTAAAAATATCCCTAAGCCGAATCCCAGGGCTATTCTTTGAGCGCCATCGTCAATCTTAAACAGCTGGATATATACGGTTTTAAATGCTTTTTTAAGGCTTGCGATTATCATAAAGGTTTTATGTGTATTCCGGCAAGGTGTTCCAGGCCGCCGGATTCCTGAGTCCAGCCGTTGTGCAGTCCGTATTTTTCCATTATATTCTTAGCATCCGTGTATTCTTCATAGCTTACGCGCCGGTTAAGCTTGAGTGAATCGATTGCTTTATAATAAGGATGATACTGGCTCATCAGGCTGATGTAAGTTTCTTTTGAGATTTCATTGGCTATAAACTTCATTATTTTCTCCGTGCCCGAAATATTTTGCGGCAAAACCAAATGTCGTATAATAACTCCACCCGTTATTATATCTTCTTTATCAAATTTAGCAATACTGGTTTGCCGGTGCATTTCTTTTATTGCCTTCTGATTAAATTCAGGATATCCGGGCGCCTGGGAATATTTTATCGCCATGTCATTATCAGCGTAGCGCATGTCCGCAAGGTAGACATCTATTAAACCTTCAAGCAAGCTTATGCTTTCTGCGGATTCGTAGCCACTGGTATTATACACTAGTGGTATCTTAAGCCCGTTTTTTACTGCAATAATAAGCGCTTTTAGGATTTGCGGCATTATATGAGTCGGAGTAACAAGGTTTATATTGTGGCAGCCTTTTTCCTGTAGCTGGAGCATAAAGCCGGCTAATTCTTCGAATGTAACCTCTCTCCCCTCCCCTAGTTGGCTGAATTTATAATTTTGGCAATAACAACAGGATATATTGCAGTTAGAAAAGAATATCGTGCCTGATCCGCGTTTTCCCGATACAGGCGGTTCCTCTCCATGATGTGCGAGATAACTGTAAACTTTCGGTTTAAGTGCGGTTTGACAGAAACCTTGATTGCCCTTAAGGCGGTTTATCCCGCATTTACGGGGGCAGATATTGCAGTTTTCAAGCATGCCTAAGGCCTTATCGGCTAGCGCATCTAGCCTGCCGGCGTCATAGGCATCCAGGTATAATGGGCGCATTATTTAAAGTTGGTTTTTGTAGATAGTTCTTATGTTATTGAATATTTGGACATATTCCGGTGTCCTGTAATCAGGATATGTCCATTCAGATTCTTTAAAAGTATTGCCCTTATAAGATAAGGTAATTTCGGCGTATATGCCGTTATTTAAATATATACGGTGGGCGAAGTCTTTGGTAGTTGCCAGCACTAACTTGGCAAGGTCAAGGTATCCGGGGTCTATATTTATCGTACGTAAGTTTTTCTTAGCTAGCTTCGACTCTATCGCGTTGGTGGCGATTTTGATTTTTGCTAAACTTTCCGGATTGATAAGTTTGGCAAAGCTTAGGAATTTGCGTTTCAGCCCTGTGCCCATCTCTTTTTTATAATAATTGGTGTAGTTAAAATCTATGGCGGGGCTGGTAAAGTCGATTTTTCCGAAACGCCTGATTAGATGAGTTTGTGTTTTAAGAAGTATCGATTCTTCTTTATAGATAAGGCCTACGATTAACTTTACGGGCAGGGGTTTATTTATTCGACCCATTCAAAGGCTAAGGATTAATTTTGGGGTAAAAATTGGCTGATGTATTGCGTAATCTTTTGTTTCTGAGGTTCGCTGATACGATTAAAGAATATAGCTACATTGAATCCGCCTTCGGGGGTGTCTTCGCTTCTTACGACTACGCCTTTACATTCTACACTGCTTCCGGTGCTAGCGCTTTTAAGCGGTAGATTCAATCTGATCATTATTTTGGTAAACGGCGGAATGTACTTATCTATATGACAATAAGCACCCAGGCAGCTTATGTTTTCTGTAGTCGTTGAGAAATCAAAACCATTGGCTACGATGTTAAGCGGAAGCTGCTTATTAATTCTGGGATGTAGTCTTCTTTCTTTATCGAATGGCCTCATTGTTTTTTTCTTCTTTGGATTTCTTAAGAAAATCGCTCCAGCATTTCTTGGTGCAATAATATTTGCCGTCTCTGTAATAACGCCTGATTTTCTTGATAGGCTTATTGCAGGCGAGGCAATTAGTTTGTTTTTCTACAACAGGCGCGGCTGCCTGTACTTGTTGTTCAGCTGCCATTTTACTTCTCCTTTACAAGTTGCCAGATTGCATTGCTATGTAATCTTTAAGATAATTCGTTTCTTCGGGAACTAAATCCAGGAATTCTACGCCCGATCTGTATCCATCCGAATGGGCTACAGGCGAAGACCAGCTTACTTTGCCTATGGTCCTTAAGATGCGCGATAGCACATTTATCTCCAGTGCTACCGTAGTTTGGGGAGGTATAAATTTATTGTTAGAGAAACTTATTCCCCCTAAGCTTAAGTCTTGGCTTAAGGTGTCATTAAACCCGGCAAAACCCCGGATCTGATAACGCACAGCAGCACGGAATCTTATCCTCGGAAAGTGCCTTTTTTCTTCAAAGGTAACTGCCATTACACCCCCTTGGGGACCGTGGCTTTTCCCTCGGAACAAAACTATATCATAGCTTTAGCGTTATGTCAATATTTAATCCTTGCGCCAAATGTTATATTTACACACCCCACTTTTTTTGTTATAATTAAACTTATGTACTGCAAGTTTTATGGACTTAAAGAACGCCCGTTCAATGTTACTTCCGACCCTGCTTTCTTCTTCTCCAGCAAAAAGCATCAGGAAGCTCTCTCCCATCTTCTCTACGGAGTTACTCAGCGAAAAGGCATAATAGTTGTTACCGGAGAAATCGGGACAGGTAAAACCACTCTCTGCAGGTTTTTCCTTGAGCATTTGGATAAAAATACGAAAGTAGCCTTTATTTTAAATCCTTATCTTTCGGAGGTTCAGCTCTTAAAGGCGATCATGAAGGATTTTGGGTTAAATGATGAAGGAGAAGACAGGCTCGCGTTCATTTCTAAGTTTAATACTTTTCTTCTCGCTCAGGCTCAGGCAAGGAATAATGTCGTTCTGATCATTGACGAAGCCCAGAATCTTAAAACGCGGCAGCTGGAACAGGTGAGGCTTCTTTCGAATCTTGAGACGGAAAAAGAAAAGCTGATGCAGATTATTCTGGTGGGGCAGCCGGAGTTAAACCGTAAGCTGGATCTCTATGAGCTTCGTCAGATTCAGCAAAGGATAATGGTAAGGTATCATATCACTCCTTTGGATACCGGCGAAATAAGCGAATACGTTAACCATCGTTTAAGCATAGCCGGTTCGGAAGGAAGAATAAGGTTTAATCTCGATGCGCTTAATCTTGTGTCCGAGTTTTCCTGCGGCATCCCCCGTCTTATTAATATTATGTGCGATCGCGCCCTTTTGGCAGGGTTTGTCAAAGAGGTGCATTTGATAGACGCAGATATCATAAAAGCGTGTGCAGCCGAACTAGGCAGCTATTTTGCCATGGAGAAAAAATGAGCATAATATACGATGCATTAAAAAAAGTTGAACGTGCACATCAGGATGATCCGCAGGTTGGGCCAGATATCGAAACTAAAAAGAGGCTCAGTCCAACACTTAGAGTATATCTAGTATATGCTTTGGCTTTATGTTTGGGTGCCTGGGTAATGAATGCGATGTTCTTTTTGCTAAGTAAGTCCCCCCATGGAATCGTCAATAACCAGCCACAGCTTCAGGCTAAGGCTTCCTCGGTTGTGTCCACGGCTAAAGAAGATGTTTACGGCTATGCCCCGGTTAGCCCTGCGGTTATGAAAGCAGCTTCTGCTGCTAATTCAGGCAGAATGAGCTTTAGCTTAAACGGCATATTCTTCTCCGAAGACGAAGGTTTCGCGCTTATTAACAATCAAATTGTTAAACAAGGCGATACTATCGAAGGCGCTAAGATTCTGCGCATCAGCGTAAATGAAGTAGAATTAGACTTGGATGGTTCGGTGTTTAAGCTTTCTTCGGGGAGCTAACAGCGGGCGAGTCGTTTACCTACCACTTCTTCTATTTTCTTAAGAGGTACATTCTCTACAATTGTTGTTTTACCTATACCTTTGATTAAAACAAGCTTATTTCTTGCGCCGATGAATTTTTTGTCGTGGTGATATGTTTCTATTATTTTAGGCATGGTAATGCCATTTATTTTAACAGGCAGCCCTACTACTTTTATCAGGTCTTCTATTTTCTTTGCAGCAGCTCCCTTTAGAAGCCCAAGCCCACTACTTAAATCAGACGCTATTAGTATACCCAATGCCACCGCTTCCCCGTGATTATATCCTTTATAGCTTTTTGCAGCTTCGATAGCATGCCCTAAAGTGTGCCCAAAATTAAGGATTGTCCTTATACCAAGAGTTTCTTTTTCATCTCTACTGACTATCCGGGCTTTTATTTGGCTGCAACGGCTTACGATTAATTCTAATGCTTGCGGTTTCATGGATAAGATGTCTTTATGCTTGTTTTTCAGGTAATTGAATAAATATGCATCTTTTATGGCAGCATATTTTATTGCTTCTGCCAAGCCACTACGCAATTGGCGTGAGCCTAAAGTTTTTAAAAGTGCTACATCGCTGTAAACAAGCCTGGGCTGGTAGAATGCGCCTACAAGATTTTTACCGTGATTTAAATCTACGGCAGTTTTGCCGCCTATACTGGAATCTACCTGTGCTAGTAGAGTTGTCGGAACCTGGACATAACTGATGCCACGTTTATATATGGAAGCTACGAATCCAGCCAGGTCTCCTACTACTCCGCCGCCGAAGGCGATAATAAATATCCGTTTGCGTTTGTCATAGGATGCCAGATCATTTACCACATCCGAAAGTATTATTATGGATTTACTTGTTTCGCCTTCGGGAACTACTTTAAATTTTGTGCTAAACCCTGATTTTTCCAGAGATTTAGCTAAAGCTTTTCCGTGGGCATTTTTTATCAGGTTATTGGTAATTATATAGGCATCACTGCCTAAGTTTAGCTTGGCAAGATGCGCTCCGATCGATTTTAATATTCCTGCGCCGATAATTATGTCGTAAGATCTGTTTTTTAAATTTACTCTTATTTTTTTCATGCGCCTACGCCCATCAGGTTTAATATGGCGTTGATAACAGGCCAAATTATACTGTTAATGACCCCTAGCCATAAAAGCAGCATTAGTATTATAAATCCGTAGGGTTCGATTCTGGCGTATTGTTCGGATAGCTCAGGTGGCAATAGCCCCATCACTATGCGTGAGCCATCCAGCGGAGGTATGGGGATGAGATTAAAAACAGCCAGGACTACATTTATAACTATCAGGTTTGTGAATATAAACTGCAGTATTTCCAAAGACGGCAGGAATTTTAATGCCAGGCTTAATGCGGCCGCGAGTATGAGATTCGCCAGCGGCCCGCTCGCCCCCACATAGATTATACCTTTTTTAGGATTTCTTAGCGCCCAATAGTTTATCGGGATAGGTTTTGCCGCGCCGAAAATAAACCTCCCGCTTGTGCTCATAAAGAGCATAAGCGGGATAAGTAGTGTCCAGATAGGATCTATGTGTGCCAGCGGGTTTAAGGTCAGCCTCCCGGAATATTTGGCTGTGTTGTCTCCTAATTTATAAGCTACCCATCCATGAGCGAACTCATGGATGGTCATAGCTACAATCAGAAAAGCAAAAGAGACAAAAAAGTACAAGAGCATTATTTCTTATCCTGCCCCTTGCCTGCGGATTCTTTAGCTGGCGCTTTGCCTGCTGCTTTGCCTGCTGGCGCTTTAGCATCAGCTGCTGCAGGAGCGGCTGCTTCTGTAGTGGTAGTTTCTGCTTTCTCTGCCTTTTCTTTCTTAATCTTGATCTTCAGGGATTTTATTTTAGGCAGGCCGTATACATCTTCTCCCTCTTGCCATTTGCCCTTTTCCATCATACTTCTTAAACGCTCCGAGCGTTTTAAAACTGATCTTGGTTTTTTGTCTTTTTCCGGTGAATTGAGTGACGGGTGTATAGACATTTTTATAGCCTCCTTATTGTGGAACCCTGGTAACGTTTGTTTTTTGTGATTTGAGTTAAGAATAACTCCGCTGACTTTCTATCGGAAAAGTTTCCGACGCAAAGAACAGTATATTGGCCCTTCGATATGATTATCGGGCTTAATCCTTTTTTCTTCAGTAATTCCGCTTCTTTTTTAGCGGAATCTTTGAATTTGTAACTGGCAATTTGTACTGTGTAGCCCTTAACCAGTATTTCTTTCTGTTGGACTACCGGTTGTTGCACCGGCGGCACTACAACGGCGGTTGTCGTAATGGGCTTAATAGGCTGTTGCACATCAGTAGTTACGACCTGGCGGGGTAGTGTTATATTTGCAGCAACTCTCTTTCCTTTTTCTACGCCTAAAGAGAAAGAGATGATACCCACAGTAATAAAAGCTATAATCAGAAGTATTACTTTTTCGTATCCTTTAGCATAGCCAAAGAGCGAGAATCTGGAGCCTGATTGCGTTGATTGCGCATAATCGCCCTGTTGTTGCGAAAAAAGTTCTAATTGTGAAGAATCGGATTTTTCCATGAGAAAATATTACGTATTATGTTTATTCAATTCTATGTATTTTCTTGGGTTTATTCTTTTGACTGTTTTTAAGAAGGCTTCAACTATCTTAGGGTCGAACTGGGTGCCGCTTTTTGCCTTTATTTCTTTTACCGCGCCGCATATATCTTTTCTTTCTCTGTACGGCCTGCCGTAAATCATCGCCTCAAAGGCATCAGCCACGGCCATAATCCTGGCTCCAAGCGGAATCTGTCCCTTCTTTAGTCTTGATGGATATCCGGTGCCGTCGTATTTCTCGTGATGGTGCATTATAATCGGTATAACCGGTTTTAACGTCTGTAGCGGCCTTAGCATCTGAGCGCCCTTTAGCGGATGAGTCTTAATGATCGTATATTCATGGGGAGTAAGTTTTGTTGTTTTTGTAAGTATTTCAATGGGAATGTCGATTTTTCCTGCATCATGCAGAAGGCTTGCGTATTTCAAAGTCTCGACTTGTTTTTCGTCGAGCCGCATCTGATGCGCTATTGCGACTACTAAATGGCTGAAGTATGGTGAATGCGTATACTCCTGCGGAATTCTGGTATCAAGCAAGGTCACCAGCGATTTTATGCTGCCCAAGACTATTCTTTGTTGTTCTTCGTAGAGCTGCAGGTTTTTAATACCTATAACCGCCTGCTCTATCATAGTCATTAGCATATCCTGGTCAAACCTATCGAATACAGGGGCATCTGTTTTGCGTTTCATTATAATCAGCCCCATTATATCTTCGCATACTAAAGGTATGCCCAACAGATTTTCGCGTCTGACCGAGGAAATAGTCCGTACGATTCTTTTTTCTAGCCTGCTGGAAAGTTTTGTTTTCTTGTCAACTACGTATTTCTTTCCCCCGACTATCAGGCATCTGTACAGCGAATATTTCTTAGTCGGGTCAAGAAGGATTATAAGGCAGTAATGCGCATTGAACATCTGGCAGATAAGCCTTGCCAGGCGGCTGGCCAAGTCTTTTACTTCAAACGTAGAGTTCACCAATCTGTAGATGCTGTGGATTGATGAAATTAGTGTTTTATACCTTTTCGTAGGGGTAGAAGAGTTTTTTGTATTCATCTAATGCGTACCTATCTGTCATGCCTGCGATATAATCGCAGACTACCCGTTTTTTACCATAGGCAGGGATGTATTTTCCTACTGACTCGGGTAATGCTTGCGGGTTAATTATATAATACTGGAACAGTTCTTCTATAAACCTTTTTGCCTTAGTGCTCATCCTTATTACGCGGTAATGATGGTATAATTTTTCCGTAAGGAATTCTCTCAGTGGTTTTCTTAAATTCAACATATTTTCACTGAAAGATACCGTTTTTTTGCCTATTTTTTTGGCACTAAGGCTGGTCTTAAGCTTAAATTTATTTATTCTTTCTTCCGTCTCAGTAAGAAGATCGGTAACCTGTATGTTGATCAAAGACCTTATGATCAGATAACGCCTGATTTTATCATCTATTATAGCATATTTTCCGGATATTTGTCGACTTATATTATTCCATATAGGCAGTTTTTTAAGTTCCGATTCCAGGATTAATTCCGAGGTCAGGCCGTCGTCAATGTCGTGGTTATCATAGGCTATTTCGTCGGCGAGGTCGACTATCTGGGCTTCCATGGTCGGCATTTCATTTGGGGCAAGTTCTTTGTTTTTGATCGCTTTATCAAAAGCAGTCGCGTGCTTTACTATGCCTTCCCTTACCTCCCAGGTCAGGTTTAATCCGGGAAAATCGGTGTAGCGCTCTTCTAAGACGTCTACGACTCTCAGGCTTTGCAGGTTATGGTTGAATCCCCCTGATTTTTTCATTAAACCGTTAAGCGCATCTTCTCCTGAATGCCCGAAAGGCGTATGCCCGACATCATGGACAAGCGCTATGGCTTCGGTTAAGTCTACGTTCAGTCTTAAGGCTGCGGCAATTGTTCTTGCTATTTGAGCTACTTCTAAGGTATGCGTAAGTCTGGTACGGTAGTAATCTCCCTCGTGGTTTACGAACACTTGTGTTTTGTATTCTAACCTTCGGAAAGCCGCAGAATGTATAATCCTGTCCCGGTCTCTCTGGTAGGCGGATCTGTAAGGGTGTTCGTTTTCCGTATAGACTCTGCCTCGGGTAAGATAGCTTTTTGTGGCGTAGGGAGCCAGGAATTTATCTTCGGAATCTCTGAGTTGTTTTTGATTCAGCATTTTTTTAATAATTGTTTGTATAGTTCTTCGATAGACTGTGAGATAACTTTTGTTTTTGCAACTATGGGCATAAAGTTTGTATCGCCTTGCCATCGGGGCACGATATGCACGTGTAAGTGCCCTGGAATTCCGGCTCCGGCAGCCCTGGCAATATTTATGCCTATATTGTATCCTTGGGGCTGCAGGGTTTCCTGTAAAAGAGACCTCATTTTCTCGACGGTTTTAAATAAATCTAACATTTCCGCATCACTAAGCCGTGATAATTCTTTCACGTGTTTTAGCGGAGCAACCATAATGTGTCCGTTGTTGTAAGGAAAGATATTCAGCATAGCCATGGAATGCTTGGTTTTTAATATAACGTATTTATCAGGCTTGCAGAATATGCATTTCTTTACCTTGGGATTTCTTATGTATTTTATCCTCCAGGGTGCCCAGAGTCTGTTGGTTGCGCCGTCGCTCATAGTTTGATAATTTTCGCTTCTATTTTGCCGTTAAGTTCTATTATGCCGTATGAATTGTAAGGGGCGTATACTTTATCCATGGCACTTCCCGGGTTAAAAAAGAGAATCCCTTCTTTTTCTTCGTTAAGCGGACGATGGGAGTGTCCGAACACGATAATATCCACGTTATCGTCTTTAAAGGCGCGTGCCATAAATTCGACTAATTGGGCGGGAGCCCCTGCTCCGTGCATAAGTCCGATCTTGTAGTTACCCGCTTTAATAATTTTCTTCTCGGGAAGTTTTTCTCTGACGTCGGAGGAATCCATGTTTCCGTAAACAGCCGTTATGTGAGGGCAAGATTTTTTTAGCTGTTCGATTACATTTAAATCGGTAAGATCACCGGCATGTAAAACCATGTCTACGTTTTTAAAATCTTGCAGTATTTTAGCAGGTATGGCAGTTGTTGTATCTGCTATGTGAGTGTCTGATATGACGCCTATTTTCATGCTATTACCCTCGGTTTTGAGAAAAGATCCAGGATCTGATTTAGGTTATCTAAATTCCAGGTCAATATTTTTTCTTCCAGTGCTCTTAGGCGTGCATTAGCGTCTACTTCCTGGAAAGTGACGATTATTTTTCTCTGGAGTTTATGCCTGTATTTCTTGCATTCTTTGGCAAATTCAGTGATATCTTCTTCGTTTAGCTGCTCCGGCTTAAAGGCCATTATCCAGAGGCTGTCGGTTGAGCGCCCAAGGAGCCCTTTTTTGAAGTTTCTGTATCCGAAATCCAGCGATTTTATCTCTCTAAAATGATTTAGCTTAAGTTTCTTTTTTTCTATTTGTATAGTTTCATCCTCGAAAAGTCGTAAAAGTTCAGCCATTCTGTCGACGAGCGGCTTACGGGCATCAAAGAGAAATTCCTGTATCATCCCCTCTATGTTATTTCTGAAAAGATTTTTCTGATTTTTAGCATCAAATGTCAGGGAGGTTAATTTTTCCTGGTATACAAATTTTATCCAGAACCCCAGAACTCTGTCGCTGATTTTGAATAAGTCTCCGCTACGTACTATGATATCGTTCTCTGCCAGGCGCGTGATGCTTGAGGCGACTTCTTTCTTTGTTTTATGCAATATATGCGCTATGTCATGTATTTTATTATTTCCGTTGGAGATTAGATAAAGCATGGAAATATAGTCTTGGCTGCGGGGAGTATCCAGGAAACGTTTGATATAATTTGAGAATCTCTGATTTAAGATCCCGGAGTTGTCAAACAGCATGCTTTCCAGTATTTCGGTAAGATTTGTGTTGTTTGATTTGACGAGAGCTTCGCATATAAGCTCAAGGTACATCGGGAATCCGCCGGTAAAGTGCACAATAAAATTCTTTAATCCCGGTTCCAGCTTAAGGTTCGATAATTTGTTTACCAGGTAGCCTTCGCTTGTTCTTACGTCAAACGGCTCTACGGATATAAGCTCGAAATTTCCGAATAAAAGCGAAAGGTTTTTAGCAAGTATTAACTTTGCTTTGTATTTAAGCGAACTTATCAGTATGTACATGGTGTTCTTTTGTAGCATAATCAGCTTTGACCACTCGCGATAGAGATTATTTATCCCCATATTCTCAAGGTTATGGAATTCATCGAATATCACCACGCAACATTTTCCGGTTTCCTGATTAATGGAGTCGCATAAAGTAAGCAGCTCGATAAAACAGGTGTTCTTTTTTCTCGTTGAAGACCCGGAGAGAATGGATCTTATTTTCTCGGTTGTTTTGGGGATGAATTTCTCTGACTTTCTGATAAGGAAATCTACATCTTCGCGAAGGGGTATTCCGCTGTTGGCAAGAAAGTTGTATAGTAATACGCCTATGAATCTTTTGGCGAATAAATTCAGGGGTTCAGGCCTGATTTCCAGGTAGAGTGTGATAACGTTGTTGTCATAGAATTTATCGAGGAATTTAAATATCAGGGAAGTTTTTCCTACGAGCTCATCGCCTATAATGGCTAAGTTCTGGCGGTAGCCGTGTTTGAGACCGTTTACACGTTTTTCCAGGACGCCTAAATATTGTTTTCTTCCGTAAAATTCTTTGTTTAACATAGCTTAATTGCTAAAGATAAAAATACGGGTTTTGGGCAATATTGCCTTTCCTGATTTCAAAATGTAAATAGCTTTTGCTGTCCGTGTTTATTCTGGCTATGGAGGAGCCTTTTTGCACGCTCTCTCCAGGTGTGACAAGTATGCTGGAATTTCCGGCGTAGACGCTCATAAAACCATCGCCGTGATTGATTATGATTGTTTTTCCGTAACCGTTAAAATTATTTATGCAGAATACTACTTTACCGGAGCGCACGGCAATAACGTCGGTATTAGCAAACGGCTGGATATTTACTCCCTTATTAACCATAGATTTATAAGTTTGGCCGAATCTTGTAATAATTTTACCCTTAATCGGCCAGTTAAAGTCATCTGAAGTATTGGATGCCTTATATTCCTGATATTGCGGTTTTTTACGGTTAGGTATAAATATAAGCTGGCCTATTTCTATGGTGGAGCTTTCCGGGATGCGGTTTATCCTTACGATTTCATCCAGGTCAGTGTCGTACATTTTTGAGATTCTCCAGAGCGTCTGGCCTTTTTCGACGCGGTGATAAATGCCCGGCATCCCCATTGTTGCGGAGGAACTTGGCGTGTAAGGAGCGGTTGCGCAGCCGGCTAAAGTAAAGATTAAGAATGTAATAGGCAAAATCAAGATTCGGTGCATATAGTTTTTAGTTTTATATTCTAAATTATGCATTTCTACAAGAGCGGGAGAGGGGAATCGAACCCCCATATCCAGCTTGGGAAGCTGGTGTTCTACCACTGAACTACTCCCGCGTCTCTCGCTATAGCTTATTCCATTGTGCCGCTAAAGCGGCAGCTGTTAAAAACCTTTGTCATCCGTCTTTATCTTTTACCGTTAACTATGAACTATGAACTAAGAACTATGAACCATTAACCGACGTACACTCTTCCATCAATTTTATCGAACAATATTTACCGCACATGGTGCAAACGTCGTCTAGCCCTGGCTTGGAGCTTGCACGATAACATTTTGCTTTATCCGGATCTATGGAAAGCGCAATTTGTTTCTGCCAATCGCGTTTATTGCGCGCCAGAGACATCTCTCTGTCCCATTCTATTGCTCCAGGAACGCCCTTTACAATATCGGCCGCATGAGCGGCTATGCGCGAAGCTATAACACCCTCTCTTACGTCATCAACCGATGGGTGCCTTAAATGCTCCGAAGGTGTTACGTAACATAAAAAATCAGCTCCGTAATTTGCTGCCAGAGTTGCGCCTATAGCAGAACTTATATGATCATATCCGGCTGCGACATCGGTAACTAGGGGTCCTAACACGTAAAACGGCGCGTTACGGCATATCTTTTTTTCAAGAAGTATGTTTTTCTTAATCTGATTTAGCGGCACATGTCCCGGGCCCTCGATCATTACCTGTACGTTTCTTTTTTTTGCCCTTAAGGCTAAATCGCCCAGTATTTTTAACTCGGATATTTGCGCTTTATCGCTAGCATCTAGTATTGATCCAGGCCTTAATCCGTCACCCAGGCTTAGAGTTACGTCGTATTCATAGGCGATATTGAGTATCTTATCGAAATGTTCGAAAAAGGGATTTTCTTTCTTGTTGCGGTATATCCAGCTGGAGATAATTGCTCCTCCTCTGGAGACTACGCCCAGTATTCTCTTCTGCTTTTTAAGAGCGCCTAAGCTTTTTTTTGTAACTCCGGCATGTATGGTAAAAAAATCCACTCCGTCTTTAGCCTGAGCCTCTAGTATTTCGAGTATGTCAGAAATGTCAAATTCCAGGAAATTATTTTTCTTATTCTGGGCACCAACTGCTATTTCATAAATCGGCACTGTTCCGACGGGAACTGGCGAATGTTTTATTATTTCGTGGCGTATCTGGGGGATATCCCCCCCGATACTTAAGTCCATAACCGCGTCTGCTCCGTGTTTGACCGCGGTGTTTAGCTTATCGAGTTCTGTATTGATATCGCACTTATCGGTTGAAGTGCCCAGATTGGCGTTTATCTTGGTTTTTAGTTTGTATCCGACTGCGCAGGGTTTTGCAATATCCTTTGTTTTATTAAGCGGTATTACCACCCTGCCGCTGCGAATATAATTTAATAAAACTTCTTCTTTTATCTTTTCGATAACAGAAATCCGCTTTATTAATGGGCTTAGAGTATTCTTTTTTGCGTATTCAAGCTGGGTCATTTATTTAAGTATTATTTTAGTAGCTTTTTTCTCGGCTTCGTATAGCAGATACCTTATTTCTTTAAATTCTATCGCTGCTTTTTTATTGATTAATTTGCTGAATTCTTCAAGTACCCTCACTGATTCCTTGGAGCGCTGAATATTGGCAAAAAATATATCCTTATAACAGTCTCTTTTGAGTTCGTTTACGTATATGTTCTTTCCGACATCTTTACAAGAGCAACGTTCGTTGACCAGCGCAAGCTTGTCAGGCAGGTGTTTTATGGCGTTTTCGACATCGTGACGTAGCTTCTTAAAGTCTCCGGTAAGTTTCGGGCTATCCAGAATAAAACGGCATATTTCTTCGCAGACCCGTAAACCTTCCTTTATCCGGTTAATATTCGCGTCAATTATCCGGTTGACTCCTGGGCTATCTAAACGTTTTTGCAATTTTTTCTATAAGTTTTGTGGTTGAACGGCCAGAGACTAATTTTATAGTTTTAACTTTTCCGCCGTAGCTGTAAACAAAATCAGCACCGACTATCTCGTTCTTATTCCAGTCAGCGCCCTTAATGATTATATCAGGTTTTAGCGCTTGTATTGTTTCTAGTGGCGTGTCTTTGCCGAAGGCGAGCGTGTAATCTACGCTTTCCAGGGCGGCAATGGTTTTTAACCTGTCGCCTTCGTTTACTACCGGTCTTTTCCTGCCTTTAATTCTTCTTACAGAGGCATCCGAATTGACGGCTACTATTAATATGTCGCCACAACGCTTGGCATCTTCTAAGTATTTTACATGGCCATAATGCAGGATATCAAAGCAGCCGTTAGTAAAGACAATTTTCTTGCCTTTGCTTTTTAGTTTTGAGATTATTATTTTTAGCTGGGGAAGGCTTTTTATTTTTCTTCCTGACAGGCAGCTTGCTCTATGAGTTCGCATAATATATGTCCTATGGTGATGTGTGCTTCCTGGATTCTTGGGGTGCATGAGGAAGGCACCAAAAGTGAAACGTCAGCCAATTTCGTTATATCTCCGCCGTCGCCTCCGCTTAGCGCAACTGTTTTTAAGCCCATTTTTTTCGCCTGCTTTAAACCGGCAGCTACGTTTTTGGCTTTCCCGCTGGTGGATATGCCCAGGACTATATCGTTTTTCTGTCCCAGCGCTTCTATTTGGCGC